>Ga0181358_1000769_pt1 | contig 14485 bp, 18 predicted proteins | sample Fa13VDMM110SD_FD_130096 | JGI IMG/M metagenome (GOLD analysis project Ga0181358, IMG submission 130096) | Freshwater viral communities from Lake Michigan, USA - Fa13.VD.MM110.S.D | ecosystem: Environmental > Aquatic > Freshwater > Lake | place: USA: Michigan | collected 2013-09-24
CAGACATTAAATGGATAAACAAAGTACATGAAAGATTAATAGGGTATAAAACTATATCAAATTTACCTCAAATGGAAGCTTGTTCTTTATATCATCTAAAGACAATCGAAAGACAAGAAAAACAAAACGATTATTACGAAACATTATGAAAATACTAATTACAGGAATAGCAGGATTACTTGGAAGTAGATTAGCAGATTGGATTATTATTAATCATCCTGAAGTTGAAATTATTGGGATAGATGATTTAAGTGGAGGTTATATTGATAATGTTAATCCTAAAGTACAATTTCACCAAATTAATATAGCAACAGAATCTCATAAACTTAACACATTATTTCAAAATACACATCCTGATTATGTATATCATTTTGCTGCATATGCTGCTGAGGGATTATCTCCTTTTATTAGACACTACAATTATACTAATAACTTATTATCTACAGCTAATATTGTAAATAATTGTATTAACTATGATATTAAACGTTTAGTATTTACATCTACAATGGCTGTGTACGGACATGGTGAAGGAGGTATATTTCATGAAGATATGCGCCGTAACCCAATTGATCCTTATGGAGTTGCTAAAGCAGCTTGTGAACGTGATATTGAAATTGCTAATGAGCAACATGGGTTAGATTATTGTATTATTCGTCCTCATAATGTATTTGGAGCTAATCAAAATATTTGGGACAAATATAGAAATGTATTAGGGATTTGGATGTATTATCATATGGAAGGAAAACCTATTACTATTTTTGGTGATGGAACTCAAAAACGAGCTTTTAGTTATATTGATGATTCTTTAGAACCATTATGGAATGCTTCTATTAGACCTGAAGCATCTAAACAAATAATTAATTTAGGAGGAATTTATGAGTATAGTATAAATGAAGCCGCTCAAACACTTTCTGAAGTATTAAATGGTGCTGAAAAAATCCACTTAGAAGGAAGACATGAAGTCCACACAGCTGTTCCTACATTCCAAAAATCTATAGATATTTTAGGTTTTGAACATAAGACTGATTTAAAAGAAGGATTAGAAAAAATGTGGGATTGGGCCCAAACTCAACCAAAAAGAGAAAGATTTATTTGGGATGATTATGAAATCGAGAAAGGGATTTATACCTTTTGGAAAAAATAAAATGTTATGGCAAACGGAATTTATAAAATAACAGAAGACTTTGAAAAAGCATTAGCCGATTATACTGGAGCAAAATATGTAGTTACTTTAGATAATATGAGTAATGGATTATTCTTAGCATTATATTATGAAAATTATGTAAAAAAGAGTATAATTTCTCCAACAATAAAAATACCTAATAGAACTTATCCTTCTGTACCGTGTGAAATTATTCATGCTGGTTTAAAGGTAGAATTTGAAATGGTAGAAGGAAAAACTATTAAAGGAGCATATAATTTAAAAGGAAGTAATGTTTGGGATTCTGCTTTATCTTTTACAGCAGATATGTACAAACCTAAAACTCATATGTGTATTTCATTTACAGGACCTTACAAACATTTTAAATTAAGTAAAGGAGGAGCTATCTTAACTGATGACCATGAAGCATATCTTTGGTTCAAACGAGCTAGATATAGTGGAAGAAGAGAATGTTCATATCATGATGATAATTTAGATATGTTAGGTTGGAATTTCTATATGATGCCTGAATTGGCTGCAAGAGGAATGTTGTTAATGAATCAATTCTATAACAATGACGGTACTAAAAAACATAATACTGATTTAGAACTACCATACCCAGATTTATCTAAATTTAAAATTTATAAACAATAACAAATTATAGTATTATGAAAAATATAGTATTGATTGGAGGTGGAAACCAAGTTCAGTATACTATTGATATTGTTAAAAAAGAAAACAAATATACTATTGTAGGTATAATTGATTCAATAAAAAAAATAGGAACTAACCTATATGGTTATAATGTTATAGGAAGACAAGAAGATATTGTAGATTTAATTAAAGAATACAATATTGAAGGTGGGTTAATAACAATTGGAGATAATTGGTCTAGGTATTATGTTAGTGAAATAATTAATAAATTAGTACCTGATTTTAATTATGTTAATGCCATTCATCCTTCTATTATAATAGGAAATAACGTAACATTGGGTAAAGGTATAGTAGCAATGGCTGGTTGTATCTTCAACCCTGGAGCAGTAATAGAAGATTTTACATTCTTTGCAACTAGTGCTCAAGTAGAACATGATTGCACTATTTCAAAATTCGCAAGCATATCAGCCGGAACTGTTATAGGCGGACACGTTAAGTTAGGAGAATATTCTGCATTGACCTTAAACGTAACCGTTGTAGACCGATTAGAAATAGGAAATAATACAGTTGTTGGAGCTGGAAGCGTAGTGTTAAAATCCCTACCCGATAATGTTTTAGCATATGGTAATCCGGCTAAAATAATTAGAACAAGAAATATTGGCGAAAAATTTTTAAAATGACACCTCAAGAAAGTTTAGAATTAAAAAATCAAGGATTTATTATTCTTAGAAACAGAATTAATGATTCACAGTTAAATTTATTGTCTAAAGCTATTGATGAAGCATTCATAAAACATAAACAAGTACAAGTAGAAAATAATAGTGATATTAAAACTGGTGGTGTAGCTCTTCATGCTTTAGTAAATGACGATGCATTTATTGATTTGTTAGATGGATTGATTAAAAACGGTTTTATCCAAGAATTACAAGACAATTTCTTTAATAGCAAATGTATCCTTAATTCACTTAGTGCATTAGATAATTTACCTAACCAACCTAACTTTTCAGCTAATTTCCATAGAGATCTTAGATTCTATTCAGGTAATTTCCCAATAATGTTGAATTGTTTAGTTATGGTAGATGATTTTACAAAAGAAAATGGAGGTACATTCCTAGTACCAGAATCACATTTAAAAGAAAAAAAACCAACAGAACAAGAATTATTTTCTAGAGCTATTCAAGCAATTGGTAAACGAGGAGATATATTAATATTCAATGCTAATGTATGGCATGCTTCTGCTCCAAATACTACTCAAGATCACAGACGAGCAATTCCTATTACTATTAGCAAATCATTTATGAAACAGCTTTTAGATTACCCAAGAGCAATAGGATACAATAGAATGAATGAATTCAACAATGAATTACAACAACTTTTAGGATATCATTCCAGAGTACCAGCTTCATTAGAAGAATGGTACCAACCAGAAGAAAAACGTTTTTATAAAAAAGATCAAGACTAATGAAAAAAATTCATATATTTTACAGACATTATAATATACAAGGTAGAGATTTTAAAGGTAGACCACATTGGTTTGATTTTGAAAAATGTTTTATAAATCTTTTAAAAACTATAGAAGGAAAGAATGTAGATCTTCATCTTATAATGGATGGTTCTATTGATACTAATTTTATTAAAAATTACAAAGATAAATATACTTTACATTCTGTTCAAGCAGGAAGTGATTATGAATCATATCTTGAAACATACAAATATATTAAAACCTTAGATATAGGAGATAATGATTTAATTTATTTTTTAGAAAACGACTATCTTCATGTAGAAGGATGGGTAGAAAAAATATTAGATTTATTCTCAATATATAGTAATCTGGATTATGTAAGCCTTTATGACCATGGAGACAAATACTTTGACCCCGCATATGATGATTTAGTATCTAAAATATTCACATCTAATAATCATCATTGGAGAACCATACCTAGTACTTGTGGTAGTTATGTAATATCTAAAAATATTTTTCTAGAAGATGAAGATATAAACACTGGTGGACCTGGAGATCATTATAAATTTTTACATTTAAATGAAATAAGAGATAGATTTGTATTAACTCCTATTCCTGGATTATCAACTCATTGTATGGAGGGACTATTGTCTCCTACTATTGATTGGGAAAAAATAAATAGCTAAAAATTATTAATATGAAAACATTAGTAGCAATACTTCAATACAACACACACGAACTTACAGATAGTTTATACCAAACACTAAAACCATATGAAGAAGATGTATATGATCTTGTTATAATTGATAATGGATCCGATAAGGAAAAAATTAGTCAATATGCAACATATGCTCTTGAAGAAAATGGTTATTATGGTGGTGGTTTAAATGCTGCTTTAGGACTTCTTATAGAATCTCCTCAATATGATTCTGTTATGGTGCTTAATAATGACATATTATGTCATGGTAAAGATTATGTAAAAACATTAAGACAAGAAATGTTTGATAACGATTTTATGATTGTATCACCTTGTGTTTTAGAACCGCATACTGGAGAACAAACATTATGGAAACCAATGAGACCATGGCATACTGGTTTAACTAGATTAGCTCCTTTTGTTGATTATCAAGCTCCACTATTAAGACGAGAATTTGTAGAAAAAATTTACCCTTTTAACGATAAATTAAAATATGGTTGGGGACAAGACCATCTATCAGGAATAATATGTGAACAAAATAATTGGAAAATAGGTGTATGTGATAAAGTACCAATAATACATTTAATTAGTCAAACTATAGAACAAAATCCTGAAACTTTATCTAATGTAAATAATTTAGCAGAAAAAAATATGTTTGATTATTTTCAACAAGAAAATCTGTTTAATGAATTTATTAATATAAGAAATAAATCAATGACTTATGAAGTATAATACATTAGCAACGTTACATATAATGTGGTATGAAAGTCAAATGATTAATGAAACTCTTGACTCAATACAACAAGCAATATCAAATGCAATCCAACCTGTAGATTTAATATTATGTTTAAATTCTCAAACATACATTGAAAAACCAGATGAGGGATTTATTCCTGAACAAATGTTTGATGTATTTTTAAATCATCCTGTATTAGAAAATGCTACTATAATTAAAAAAACAGACAATGAACCTTTCTATAATATAGGTGATTGGGCTCGAGAAATTTATGGACCCGAATATGAAGCTAATTACACTGTTTGGTTAGAAAGTGATTGTTTAGTGCCTGAAGATTATTTCTTTCTTCTAGAAAATATTAATATAGACCACCCACATACTATATCATTATCAAACAGAAAAATGTGGGATAATACATGGGATGAAATAGAACACCCTTACATACAACAAATTCCAAGAACAGGACCTCCTGAAGAACCTCAAAGAAATACTCCTAAACCTTTTGGAGTGGGGCATTATATAAATCAAGAAGATTTGAATAAGTTCAATAAACAATACGAACCGGTTTTAGTTAAACTATCTCAACCTAAAGTAGATGGAGCTATGACAGCCGTATCTAGTAATTTTCCTTACCCCTTTATAGAAGAAGGTGTTCATTTGGGTGGTCATGATTATTATATGGAATTGTTTATGAAAAAGAATAATATTCCTCAATATCATATATCTACTAGATTAAAAGGACACAATTGTTCACATCCTAAAAAACGATTGGGAACAAGTACACCAAGAGGAGGAGAAGTATATAAAAAATACGAAAAACAATGCAAAGAACTTACTCATAAATTAATATTTAATACTTAAAATGAACAAAAATTCAAAAATATTAGTAACAGGATCTACAGGAATGGTAGGAACAGCTGTTGTTAAAATGTTAAGAGAATTAGGATATGATAATTTACTAACACCTCCTAGAAAAGAAGTAGATTTAGTAAATCCTCAAGATGTACAAGCATACTTTGCATACCACAAACCAGAATATGTTTTCTTAATAGCTGCTAAAGTAGGAGGAATACATGCTAATATGACTTACAGAGCTGATTTTATCTTTGATAATTTAATGATGCAAAGTAATACTATAAATGCTTGTAAAGAAAACAATGTTAAAAAAGTATTATTTGTTAGTAGTGGTTGTGTTTATCCAAAATATGCCGAAAATCCTATTAGTGAAGATGCAATGTTAACAGGATTATTAGAACCTTCTAATGAACATTATTCAATAGCTAAAATAGCAGGTATAAAAATGTGTGAAGCTTATAATATGCAATATGGTTTAGACTATGCTGTTGTAATACCAAATAACATTTATGGTCCTGGGGATAATTATCACCCTGAAAATTCTCACGTTATGGCTTCTTTAATTAGAAAATTTCATGAAGCTAAACAAAACGGAACTGATGTTGAGATATGGGGAAGTGGAAAACAAATGAGAGAGTTTGTCTATGTAGAAGATGTTGCAAAAGCATGTGTCTCTTTAATAGATAGTTCGTACATTGGGTCTTATAATTGTAGTAGCGAACATGAAATTACTATAAAAGATTTAGCTAAATTAGTAGCTGAAATTTTAGAATTTAAAGGTAATATTGTATATAATACTGATAAACCTGAAGGACATCCAAGAAAAGGATTCTCATGTGCTAAACTAAAACAAACAGGATGGGATGCCTCAACATCATTAAGAGAGGGTATTCAATTAGCATATGAATGGTATAAACAAAATTTAAATAAATAATATGATAACTTACGCATTATCAACATTTAACACATTAAACTATCTAAAACTAGCAGTACATTCGGCAAGAGAAAATGGATATTATAAAGATGCTCCATTTGTAATACATGCTGAAAATTGTACTGATGGTACTGATGAATGGTTAGAAGAAAATAAAGAACGATATAATTTAGAAATTTATATTGAAAAAAACGAAACACCTCGAGGAATAGGTGGTGGAATGAATTTCTGCGCTAGTAAAGTTAAAACTAAATATATTGGATTCTTATCTTCAGATTTCTACATGGCTCAAAATTGGGATAAAGAATTAGTAGATATATGTGAAAATAACCCACAAGATAAAATATGGTCATTTAGCTACAGAGTAGAACCAGACATATTTAATGATCCTAACAGTAGACCAGGGGTAATAAAAGTTCCAGTTGATGCATTTGGTGAATTTCATCATAACTTTAATGGTGATTTCTTTACAGAATGGAGTAATGAATTTGCTGCTTCAAATGATATAATATTCGATGTTCCTCAAGGAGTAAGTGGTGTTATTAAAAAAGAAGATTGGGATTATATTGGTGGAAACGACGATAGATTTGCACCAATGTATTGGGAAGATGCAGATATCTTTATTAGAATGTTAAATGAAGGATTTAAATTTAAATTAACTAGTAAATCTATTCTCTACCATTTTGCTTCTAGAACCAGCAGATTCCCAGATGATAATTTAAATCAAAGACCTGCTCATTTAGCAGCATACGAACAAAGAAGTTTACAACGTTTTGTAGAAAAATATGGTAAATTACCTAATCATGGGCCTTTAGGAGAATACATAGCTATGCCTATTACGGATGGTTCACCAAACAGAATAAATCAAAATAACTAATATGAGTAAAGTTGCATTAATTACAGGTATAAATGGAATGGATGGGAGTCATTTAGCTGACTTTTTATTAAAAAAAGGATACACCATATATGGTTTAGAAAGACGTAGCTCTGGAGAAAACAGAAATAATGTTGCCCATATTGAGAATAAAATTAACTTTATTAAAGGTGATTTAACAGATCAAAACTCATTACTTAGAGCATTAAAAGAATCTCAACCTGATGAAGTATACAACCTAGCTGCTCAATCCTTTGTTGGTGAAAGCTGGAATACACCTGAACAAACAAGTGATGTAACGGGATTAGGAGTATTAAGAATGTTAGAGGCAATTCGCGAATATGGTTCTGATAAAATCAAATTCTACCAAGCATCATCTTCAGAAATGTTTGGACGTATGGTAGAAAATCCTGCTAGAGAAACTACTCCATTTTACCCACGTTCACCTTATGGTGTTGCCAAACTATACGGGCATTGGATAACTAAAAATTACAGAGAGTCTTATAATATGTTTGCTTGTTCTGGAATATTATTTAACCATGAATCAGAGAGACGTGGTTTCGAATTTGTAACTAGGAAAATAACTAACGGTGTTGCTAAAATTCATTTAGGATTAGCAGATCATATTTCATTAGGTAATTTAGATGCAAAACGCGATTGGGGTTACGCTCCAGATTATGTTGAAGCAATGTGGTTAATGCTACAACAAGATAATCCGGAAGATTATGTTATAGCAACTGGTGACACATGGTCTATTAGAGAATTTTTAGATGAAGCGTTTTTATCGGTAGGAATAACAGATTGGGAACCCTACATTAAAATTGATCCTAAATTTATAAGACCAGCGGAAGTAGACATATTAATTGGAGATTGTACTAAAGCCAAAACAGAATTAAATTGGAACCCAAAAACCAGTTTTAAAGATATGGTACATATAATGGTTGATAACGATATAAAACTACTTAAATGATATCACTAATAATACCTGCAACTACATCTAATCAACATTACACAGACAATATTGTTAAAAATATTAGAAAAATTTATCCTAATGAAGACGAAGTTGAGATTGTAATTGAAATAAACGATAATGTTTCATTAGGAATAAACTACAACAATGCTGTAGCTCGCGCTAAAGGAGATAAAATTATATTACTCCACAATGACATGGTTATCAAACCGGGTTTTATTGAAACTATGGATAAACACATATCTAAACGCAGAATAACGACGTATACTCGCGTAGAACCACCTATATACACAGATATATATCCCGGTAAAGTCATCGCAGATTTTGGCTCAGATTTACGTAATTTCGATGCAGATTCATTTAATAAATTAAGTATTGAAGATAATTTGATACTTGGTGGTTCTCAATTATTCTTTGGATGTTTAAAAGAAGATTATATTGGAATTGATGGACATACATTTAAAAAATTCTGTGAAGATGATGATCTACACCTTAGATATAAACTAGCAGGATTTGAACACATGGTATCCTCAGCTCATGTTTACCACTTTGTAAGTAAAACATCACGCACCGGAGATTATCAACAAATTGAAAAAAATTCAAATCGTGATTTTATACGTAAATGGGGATCTAGAAACCCAATTGCCAAATATAATATTGCATATGTAGTTCATAATTGTCAATTAACTGCTTTAGAAACATTAGAATTATTCTGTGATAGAATATATGTGACTGAAAACTTTAATGTTGGTAGAATGTGGGATTATGTTGAATTAGAACAAGAAAATACATCATTTGATTTATCAAAACGAGTATTAACTATAAAAAATAATGATCCTATATTAGAAAATGATATTGTGGTTGAATTCGATTTACTAAAATTCTCCCCTGAATCATTTAACACCCTCCAGCAATTACCCCAAATACTTAAAGAAAGTGGTGAACCCGGTACATTTGAATTAGATATATTCAAGATTACTATTACTTCGATGCCTGAATACCAAAATGATTTAATATTTATATCAAAACAACAATAATGAACAATATTAGTATATTAGACGAATTAAAATTATTTTTAGAAGCAGAAGGAGAAGATGCAATTACACCTGAAGAAGCAGCAGCTGAATCGGATATGCAAAATCCAAAAACACCTAAATTAAAATTAGATGTTAATCCTAATCCAACTAAAAAAGGAATAAAAGTACAATTTATTCTTCCTAAAGGATATAGTGTATCTCAAAAAGAAGAATTAACTCAAAAACTAAAAACAAAACTTAACAATGGTTTAGAACCTCATATGTTGAGTGTAGATGTTGATTTAGATGTTCCTTATGAAAATGTAATAGGATTTTTAATCAGACTAAGTAACATTAAAATGCTAATTAAGTCAGCATTGGAAGGAGGAACTCAAGCCCCAAACACAAACGACACATTACCTGAAGAAGTATAAACATGGCTAGAAAAAAAATTCCTAATTTAACAGTACGCTTAGAATTTGGAGCTGATTTGAATGTGCTTCATAAAAATCCTCAAGTTCAAGAGTTAATTTATACTAATTTAGTTTTAGGAATTAAAGATGCTAACAATTCTAATAAGAACGAAGCTACTATTGTTGAATTACATTCAAGTGGTAATTACGTTCAAATCCATAGAAGTAAATGGAAAGAATCTTTAGAAAAAGCTCAAAAATATTATTCTGATTTGGAAAGATATGAAATTTGTAGTGAAATACAGAAATTAATAGAATCAATTAACAGTTATGGAACCGAACGATTACATAGAACATCTTCAAGAACAAATTAACCAAATAATAGGTGTTAAAAGTACTTTAAAACGTCGTAGAAAAAATCGAGAAGATATTCAACGAACTATATTTCTTAATGTTATTCCATTATTAGAACATGCTATCAATAGAGGAACAATATTAGAAAGTGATTTTAATATTGATGTTACCAAATATGAAGAATTATTCTATCAAATTATAGATAGTTTAATTTATCTACATTTTGATCCCAAAGCAGCAGAAGTTATACTGTTCTATCTATATGAACGATCCAATCCAGATGGAACTGCAAATTCAATATTGGATGCTAATGGAAATGAAGTTATGTTAGAGACTACAGAAGATTTATGGAACTTAGTACAATTTATTGAAACTGATCCTAAAAAGAAAAAATAATGCCAAAAGCTAAACCACTAAGTAAGGAAGATATTGTCCGTGCTATGAAATACACTAAATCTAATCGTGCCGCCGCGAAATATTTAGGAGTATCTTATCAACATTATAAACCTTGGGCTAAACGTTATAAAATAAATGATGGTGATATAGAAGCATTAAATCTATTTGATCTTCATAAAAATCAATCGGGAAAAGGAATACCTAAATATCTTCCTAATAAACGAAAAGACCCTAATGTTAGGAATATAGTAGAAACAGGAACAGGTTGGGAATCATTTACTCCTGAGAAGATTAAATCTAGATTAATAGCTGAAGCGTTTCTACAAGACGAATGTTGTAGTTGTGGTTTTCATGAGCGTAGAATAACAGATTATAAAACACCTTTATTATTAAATTTTAAAGATGGAAATAAATGTAATTATCTTTTAGATAATCTAGAATTAATATGTTATAATTGCTATTTTCTATATGTAGCTGACCCCTTAACACAAAATCAAATAAGACATATTGAAGATAATACTGAAGTTAAAGAAATAGCATATGATTGGGAATTAACCCCAGAACAAATAGAAAATATGAAATCCTTAGGATTATGGACTAAAGAAGAACCTAAAGAACCAGGTTCTGAATTTATATCTTATAAAAATTAAATATTTATTAACATAAACACAAATTAAGATTATGAACCAAGACAAGTATTACATCGTTAAAGTTGAATTTCAATCTATTGACGATAAAGGAAAAACAAAAAAACAAAAATTAGATTATTTAGTAGATGCAGTATCAGTAACAGAAGCTGAAGCAAAAATAACTAGATGGTTAGTTGAAAGAAACGAAAGAAATTTTGAAATTAAAGCAGCAATAACATCTCCTATTGTAGATGTAATAGAATAAAATGGAAGAAAATTTATGTGATAACTGTAAAACCTATCTTTCATGTGGGTGTCAACGACGAACAGCCTCTAATGGACAATCGTGTTGTGATGGGTGTATAGCTGATTATGAAGCAAGATTAATAGCTACTCAACCTATTTCTCCAAGATAATTTGGATACCTAAAAGAAAGTTCATATATTTACAAAAGAAGTTAAGGTTTTTAATTTCTGTATATATTTATAGACGTAAAATAATAAAATGACAACAATTCAAAACATACATCAATTTAGTAGCACGGCGCTGAGATCAACACAAATGTGGTCTGATTCGTTATGTGGGGATGTCATTGTAGGCTTTACGTATAATAACGAACCGAAAACAACCAAAACCGGGATATGATATAAGAAATTATAACATATAAATTCTAATAAGAAGCTCGGATCAAATAAAAAAGATTCGAGTTTTTTTTTTAAGAAAAGTTTGATTGCCTAAGATAGCAGTCGTAATTTTACAAAAGAGTTAAAAAATAAAGAGTTCATTGACATATTGAGATAAAGTAAAAAGGAAGAGTGGACAGTTGGTTGTCAAGCGGTCTTGAAAATCGTCGCCCGTGTATTCGGGTTGCAGGTTCGAATCCTGTCTCTTCCGCAACATTGGCTTATAGTGTAACGGTTAGCACAAAACACTTTGACTGTTTTAGTCTAGGTTCGAATCCTAGTAAGCCAACAAATAATTTCTAGTAGCGAAGCCCGGTTTCATGCCTCACTTGGACTGAGGAGTACTTAGGTTCGAATCCTAACTATTAGACGAGACGAGACTGTTACTAATTCATAGGGGCCCATTCATTTTAAGTGTCTGCGTAGAATTAGATTTGCCTTCGAAGCTCATGTGGACGGGCACCGGGCTTTTAACTCGGGGGTAGCTGGTTCGAGGCCAGCCGGGGGTACAAAGTAGTTTTGAGGTTGGCGAATTCTACTCTAAAAAAATAATCCATCCACCAGCCTCGTTGGCGTAATGGTAGCGTATTTGTTTTACATGCAAATGGCGATAGTTCGATTCTATCACGAGGTACAAAAATTGGAAACTGAAAGTCGTTCGGATACGACAGCGAGACTGTAAATCTCGTCCTTATAGGGAGTGGTTCGAGTCCACCAGGTTCCACTGTATTAACCTTGGACCTTTTGTATAGCTGGTGCGTACGCTAGTCTGAAGAACTAGAGGAGTAGGTTCGATTCCTGCAGGGTCCACAAACAAGTCCATAGTCAACGGTGACGACTGGATCTTTTAATCAGGTATGTATGGACTGTCTTAGACGTAAGGTGGAAAGTCATAAAGGGTTAAATAGAATATGCCTCTGAAAGGTCGACAAGATGAGAGTATTTGACAAGATTTAGCAGACAGGTTCGATCCCTGTTATGTGGCTCAAAATTGATCTGAAGCTTAAGTGGTATACAGCGGAGGTTTGTTAAACCTAGGATAGCAGGTTCGAGTCCTGTCAGATCAGCAAGGGGTGTTAGTATCTCCTGACGGGTTTAGATGTGTAACTTTCCCTCCAACAACTAACATTACAATTGGGTTAATAAGGAACAACTCTTCGTAAGGTTATCAGATTAAACGTTACAAATTGCTCCTATAGTAGAATGGTTAGCACACATCTCTGATAAGGATGAAATGGAAGTTCAATTCTTCCTAGGAGTACAAAATGGAAAGTAAAACAATCAGGGTATTGTCACCGCCTGCTAAGCGAGTGGTTCTGTAAAAGGAATGGATTTCGAATATTCTGCTTTCCGCAAAAAAACCTCCTCACCGTCCTCACAACGCATCTAAGGAATGCAGGAGAAGGAAGTACGAACGGGGCCCCGTGGTAAGACACATTAAAATCAGATAGTACAGCGATAGGGTAAGAGGTTCCCTATTAAATACCGAATGGTCAGGGACCAAGAATGGCTCATATCCGCTCTTAGACTAGATCGTTACTAGTATTCGGTACAAAAATCAACGAGACGAAGGAGGTCACGTAGGTTCGAATCCTACCGTTGATTTAGTATATGGTGGTTCTAGCTTATTGGTAAAGCGCTTGACTGTGAATCAGGAGAACAGGGTTCGATACCCGGAATCACCCAAAATTGGTCTTATAGTTTAATTGGAAAAACTTATCGCTACGAACGATAGAATAAAGGTTCGATCCCTTTTAAGACCTCAACTGCCCTATTAGTTAAACGGATATAACGAATCTCTTCTAAAGATTAGTTCTAGGTTCGATTCCTGGATGGGGTACAAAAAGAAACAGAGGAAAATCTGGACAGCGTAAGCAGGATAGACCTTGGACAGTTTCTTTAATGCGTTCCACAGACAAGGTGTCGGTGCGGTCTCCAAAACTGTCATGGCGAGGTTCGATTCCTCGGGTTCGCGCAGAAGAAGGAGAACAGATTAAGGGTCAAATTCCGTTAGGCTACCCCTTAACAGTTTCTCCGGAAGAAATTAAGATTTTAAAAAATCATAAAAAAAGTTATGAGACTAGATATTAGAGAATTATTAATAAAAAATAATTTTAAAGAATTACATTATAATTCAGGAATTTATATTTTTAATGAATTTAAAATTCATTTTTTACAGAATAATTGGTCTGTAGAAAATTGGTTAACAATCGAATTAATTCAAAATCAAAATAGATTTTTAAAATTTAATAATACTATTAATTCAATTGAAGATTTAAAATATTTAATAAAATTAATTATGAAAATAGAATTCGATGCTCATTAGGTTTATTAACCTAAAATTCGAGCAAAATGAGTACACGCACTAACAGGCAAAGATTGAACAAAGCAACTTGTTCTAAAGATTATAAATTAATCCTATTAAAATTTGAATACCCACCTTATTGGGATGAGGGTGTTTATTATAGAAAAGGTCAGTTTAACCATAAATACCGAGAACATAAAACTTGGAAGTACAACAGAAAAACACAATATAAACCTTTAAAACAAGTTATCATGAGTAAGTATCAAAAAGCACTAGTAGTGGATTCGAGCTTTATCGCCAGAAGTATCATACCAGTAGAAAGAGCATTTGTGATTTCTTACAAAGGTAATGCAGAAGTAATAGCTG
>Ga0181358_1000770_pt1 | contig 14480 bp, 8 predicted proteins | sample Fa13VDMM110SD_FD_130096 | JGI IMG/M metagenome (GOLD analysis project Ga0181358, IMG submission 130096) | Freshwater viral communities from Lake Michigan, USA - Fa13.VD.MM110.S.D | ecosystem: Environmental > Aquatic > Freshwater > Lake | place: USA: Michigan | collected 2013-09-24
AACAACAACCACAACTATTGCTCCAACTACAACAACAACCACAACTATTGCTCCAACTACAACAACAACCACAACTATTGCTCCAACTACAACAACAACCACAACTATTGCTCCAACTACAACGACAACCACAACTATTGCTCCAACTACAACGACAACAACAAGCACAACTACAACAACTACAACTCTTCCACCAATTACTTTAAGTGTAACTTCAGGGTGTACTGGTGGAGAGGGAACGGGAACTGTATTAGCTAATGGATTTGATGGAGGAACGGGCAGCTTTGAATATATTGCTATTAGTTCTGTTTCAAGCGGAGATGCTCTTAGTAAATTAGATAATTCTGGAACTAGAACATTTATAGGTGGGGCTACAGAATATACATTTACTTCTTTAGGAAACGCAACTTATTATGTAGCTATAATGGATTATAGTGGTAATAAAGGAGTAAGTTCTGGAGCGGTTGTAAATTGTATTACTACAACCACAACAACCACCACAACTACTACCACAACTACTACTACAACGACTACAACGACTACAACGACTACTACAACTGCTGCACCTACAACAACAACTGCCGCTCCTACTACCACAACCACAACTTTAGGTTTTGCGCTTGTTGATATTACTAATAGCACTGCTGGTACATCAATAACAAATATAACTGTTAATGGAGTACAGGTAGATGGCGCAGTATTCCCAATAGTTGCTGGAGATGGAGCATCTGCTTCAACAACACAGACCGGTGCATCTCAAACAATTGTTGTATCTTATACAAGCATAAGCAACGATTCGGTTGAGGTTGTAGATACTGCTTCTAATCTTACTTGCGTAAGTGCAACTTCAACAAGTAGAACATTTAGCGGACAAGTTGTAGGCTCCGGCGGTACATTAAGTGTTAGAATCTTTGACGGAAGCTGTTAGTAAAAAATAAAATTTAAAAAAAATGGCAATTTTAACATATCATCAAGATCCATATACTATTTCGTTTGACGAAAATGCTAATGCATTTGAGGCTTTTTATTCGTATTTCCCTGAATTTATGGGCGTTGTTAATGTTACCATGTTTACCTTTAAAAATGGTCAAATTTGGGAGCATGGGACAGCTCCTTTCTGTAATTTCTATGGGGTTCAGTATAATGCATCAATAACCAACGTGTTTAACTCAAATTCATTAGATAAAAAGACATGGATTTCAGTAATGGAAACAGGCAATACTACATGGGCTTGCCCAGTGATTTACACCCAAATGGACACAGGTGGAAGTACAAGTGTAAAGCAGACAAGTCAGCTTTTAGCGTCTGATTTTGTGTCTTTGGAGTCTGAATATCAAGCATCGTTTTTAAGGGATTCTAGCAGTCCGGGAGGGCTAATAGAGGGTGATAGTTTAAAGGGTAATTATATGGTTATAAAATTTGAGAAAGCAAGTGCAAATTCTTTCGTATATTTGAACAGCGCAACGACTAAATATATTAATTCACCATTGAATAATAGATAATGATTATTAGGGAAAATGATGATAGATTAGATGAGTTAGAAGTGGCTATGTTAGAAAATTTTGAACCAGTTCATTGTCTTACTACTCATAAATTTACCGATGGTATGTATATTAGGGAAATATTTATGCCTGCTGGGTCTTTAATAACAAGTAAGATTCACAAAACAGAGCATCCGTATATTGTTTCTTATGGTAAAGCAGCTGTATCTATTGATTCTGATGAATGGCATGAAATAACAGCTCCTTATACTGGCATCACAAAGCCGGGAACAAGAAGAGTTTTATATATATTGGAAGATTGTATTTGGACTACATTTCACAGAGTAGATGATATGAAATCAGAATACAATGATTTAAATGATGACGAAAAAGAAAATATTGTAAAAAAAATTGAAGAAAAAATATTAGAACCACATGTTAATTATTTAACTGGTACTGATATTAAAACTGAATATTTAAAAGCATAAGAAAAAAATAAAAAAATTGAGTTATGAGTTTTATAGCAATAGGAGTTGGAACAGCAGTAGTTGGGGTTGGCTTAGGTGCTACCCAAATGATTACTTCAAACAAACAACAAAGAAGAGCGCAAGAAGCTCTTGAAAGACAAGCGCAAAACAGTCCTTTATATAAACCAGATAAGTCTATTGATGCATATTATCAAGAGGCAATGAATAGATATAGAGAAAATCCATATCAATCTCAACAATATCAAATTGGAGCGCAAAATATCCGAAGAGCATCTGCTCAAGGTATTAGTGCATTACAAGATAGAAGGTCAGCTATTGGTGGTATAGGTCGTTTGCAGGCTAGCCAAATGGGAGCTATGCAAAATTTAGGCGCACAAGCAGAAGCATCAAAGCAACAAAGATTAGGACAATTTGGTCAAGCTACTCAACTTAAATCAGCTGATTATCAAAGACAATTTGATATAAACCAAATGACACCGTATAATCGTCAATTGCAATTAGAACAATTAAAAGCCCAAGCTGCTGGCGAAAGATATAATGCTGGAATGCAAATGGTTGGTCAAGGATTAAGTAGCGCAGGTACTATAGCAGCGGCTGGTTACAAACCAAAAATAAAATCATAAAAAAATGGCATCTACAGGATTATTATCGGGTGTTAACCCATATAGAGGGGGTAATGTTGCAGTAGATTTTACATCTAAGCCACTTCAAATATTTTTGCAAATGAAGCAAAAGCAACAAGCTAATGCTGAAGCTATTGATAAATATTATAAAGACTATGAAAAAAATTTAAATTCAGCAGGATTAACACCTGAAGAACAAAAAATATTTACTAATAAATTAAATGAAGTTAAAGGATTTGCAATTAAAAATAAAGAAAAACTTACAAATCCTTCAAAATATGGCTACGATACTCAAGCTACAGTAGATGCTGGTTTTAGAGATTTGTCAAATTTTCTTGGTGGTGCAAAACAAGCAGCAGGTGAAAGAAAAGCTTTTAAGACTATTCATGATAAAGCCATAGCTGAAGGAAAGCATGTATCTCCTAATTATATAGAAATATGGGATAATGCAATGAAGCCTTTTGGTGCTGGTTATGTAGCTCCAGCATTAGATCAAATAAGAATATACGATCCTTTTAATGATAAAAAATACGAATCTAATATTACTACTAATTTAACTCCAATGATTATGGAAAAAGAAGAAGTAATATTTGATCCAATAACAAAACAAGAAACAGGGTTTAGTAAAAAAATAAAAAAATCTATTTTAGCTGATGATCAAGTTCAAAAACTTGGTGAAAATTCTTTAACTGATTTTGAAACTAATGAAGGTACAAGAGAATGGTTTACTGAACTATATAAAGATCCTGAAAATGTAAAGAAGTTAAATCAAAGATTTGGCGAAGTATATAAAACAGTTGATCCTACGACAGGAAAAGAAATTATACCTACTATCCAAAATGTAAAAGATTTTGCTAGAGCAATTGGTATTTCAAGAGTACCAAAAGAAAGAATAGTATCAGAATCTGCGGCAGAATTAAATAATGAAGGTAAATTCCAAGAGTGGCTAAGAAGAAATAAAATTACAGCTGCAAATGCTGCTACTAATAATAATGCATTAATTAAAGCATTAGCATTACAAGGAAGTCAACAGATATTTAATAAGGCAATGGGAGGCTATAGAACAAATGAAGTTTTTTCTGATAACAAAGGAGTTACAAAATTGAATTTACCTAGAACAATTGTTGATCCTTATATTGATAAAGAAGCTGCATTAGGAGTGCAGAAAAAATTAAAAGATAAAGGATTTAAATATGAGAAATCTAGTTTGACTCCAGTATTTGGTGAGGATGCTAATGGAAAAATATTATATGCTTATCCAAAACTTGATGATAAAGGCAATATTTTAACTGGTCAATATGATTGGAAAAATGCAGTTGATGTTACATATGACATTCAAAATACAATTGCTGATAAAACAGCTGGAAGTGCAAGAACATCAGAAATTATAGGGGGGTCAAAGAAACCAAAAAATAAAATGTAAGACTAATGGCAGAAGAAATAATAAATGAAGAGATTGTACCTGTAGAAACAGTTACTTATGGTGACCCACAACCAAAGCCAAAAAATTATGTAAAAAAAATACATGAAAACTTGATTGAGGCATTTGGGGTAAACGAAGTTCCTGATGAGATTACTTTTACTAAAAAGATAAAAGATCCTGCATATGCTAAATTAATTCATGAAAACTTAATTGATGCATATGGCGCAAGTGAAGTGCCTGATTTTAAAACATTTAGTGTTAATTTTTTTACAGACCCTGAAAAAAAAAATCTTGGCGCGACTGGTGGAACTGGATCTGCCCCATCAGGATCAAAATTACCATTACAAGGATTTAGTCAAGAGCAGATTGATTTACTTCAAAAAGGTGTTGAACCGCCTAAGCCAAGTGGTAAAGCATCTATTGGCAAGTTAAATATACCTACTAATTTACCAAAACAAGAAGTAGCAGCTTACGAAAGACAGCTTAAAACAAACGAAGCTGCTATAAATACGCTTTCGGATATATATAAGAAAAAAGGATTGATATTTGATCCTTCAAAACCTGCTGCTCAAAAACAAATACAAGAATATATAACAAAAGAAAGAGATAACGACCTTTCTAGGGTAGTTGGTGTAAAAGACGGAAAGCAATACTTAGTAAGAAGTGAAGGGTTTTTGGAATCTGCTGGTAAAACTTTAGTAAGGAGCATTGCTGATCCAATTAAATCTACTAATATAAATATGACAAATGATGCTAATGAATTAGCAGATTTGTTAGACGAGAAAATAAAAAACGAACCTAATATACCCGGCAGTACACCATCAAAATTTTCAGGGTATCTGGGTGAATTGGCTGGTGGACTTCCTAAACTTATGGCATTGTTGGCGATACCTTATGGGGGGGAATCAGCAATGGTAGGAGAAATGTATTACAATGCTCTTGCAAATCAAAGAAGATTTTTATACGAGAAAGGATTAGAAGATGGAATGGATAGAGTTACCTCTGCTCAAAATGCTATGAAAAATGCTCCTCTTACAGCGATACCTGATGCGGTAGTCGCAGCAGCAATGGCTAGAGGAGTTGGTGGAGGTGGGCCTAAAATGATTACAGGTACAGCAAAAGAATCTTTTTTAAAGGCTGTAGGCAGTGGTTTAAAAGGAGTAGCTAAAGTATCTGCTATAGGAGGAGCCGCTGAATTTGGTAGATCAAAAACACAACAAGAGCAAGGCTATGATGTAACAGATGCGGAAGCCATTGAAAATGGATTAAGAGGTGCGGGAGATTATGCTATCATGGATGCTGCATTTAAGCTCGCTCATGCAGGGCCTAAATACATATCTTCTGCTGCTAAAAATTTATTATCTGGCTTACCTAAAGAAATAGTAGAAGTAGCAGCTGAAAATTATCCTGATGGCAAAAGAACACTTGAAGAATTACCAAAGTTTGCCGAAACTAAAGCAAAAGTACAAGACTTTGTGCCGGAAGAAAAAGTTGCATCAGTTACTGGATTAACAGAAAAAACAGATAATTTAAAAGCTGATATAATCGCTTTAGAGGAAAAGAAAAAAGGTGTTACATCTGCAATAGCTAAACAAATAGATTTAGAGATAGCTGATAAAAATAAAGAAATTGATTTTTATGACAATCAAATAAAAAAAGTAATAGAATCAAAAGATCCGACAGGTATAACAGAAGAAATAGATGATATTACTGGTTATAAAGTAGGAGAAGAAATTAAAGTAAAGCCATCTGAAGCAATTGGTGAATTTGCTAATAGAATTGCAAAAGGTGAAAAAATGGAATCTCCTGAAGATTTGCAATTTTATGAAAATAACAAGACAGAAATTGAAAAGGCATTACAAGCAAAGGCAGATCAAACAAAACCTGCCGTTATAATGCCAGAGGAAAATATTGCAGCAGAAACAATAGTAGTATCTCCTAAATTTGAAAAAACAGTAGTTACCGAAAAAGTTAAACCAACTGAAGAAATTGTATCTCCTACAGTAAGTGAATTTAAATTAGGTTACGCTCCATTTAGAGAAGGTAAAATAACAGATATTTCTCAAGCAGATAAGGCTTTTGAAAATAAAACTTATCAATCTTTCAAAAAAATGGCAAGCAATTTTGCACAAGATATTGGTTTAGAGGTATTTAGTGATCCAAATGTGGTAGGTAAATATGGTGCAACTAGCGAATTAGGGGAAGCAAGCTCTACTCCAAAGGTTAAAGGTACAGACCAACAAGTAGAGTTATTTGCTGCTTTAATAGGTACATTAGCTCCAGAAGGTCAGTATAGCGTAATGATGAATAAATATGATGTAAAAGGCAGAGATTTTGAACATGTGTTTACATTTGCAAATAAAGAAGCAGCGCAAGATTTTTATAAAAATGGTGGGAAATATGGTGTTAGTGATCTATCTTTGACACCTGATGGTAATTCGGTAATGTTTATTGCTTCAGATAAAAAAGGTTTTGATCTTAAAAATTTAACAAAAGATTATGGAAAACAAGTTACAGGACACGAAGAAAACAGGATCAACACAAGATTCTTATCACAGGGGGAGTATAGTAGAATACTTGAACAGTATGGGGATCAAATCGGTGAACAATACCCAGCAGAATCTAGGCAAAACATCCTTGATGCCATCCAGCTTGCAAAAGAACGAGCAAGACGATTCGGTAGCGACTATGGTCAGAAATCTGAACAGGCGAAAGTAGAAGCTGAAAAAGCTACTGAAGATTACATAAATAAAAATAAAGAAGAATTAGGTCTGCCTGATACAGAAAAAACATCTGTTAAAAAGATTGATCCAGAATTGTCTAAGCGTATTAAAGATGCTTATGATGATTTACCTGTAGATGACAGTAGCAACCCAGAAGTAAAAGTTGCTTATGAAAAAGCTGCAAAAGAAATTGATAAACAGTTTGAATATTTAACAAAAGATTTAGGCATTGAAGTTGAATTTATTAAGGATGATCCTTATAAAAATTCAGATGAAATGTTTGAAGATATTATTAATAATAAAAGACTTAAAATATTTCAAGGTGGAGAAGATCACCCATTTTTAGGTGAAGTTACAAAAGATGCAAATGGGTTTACAGGAACTGAAAAATTTCGCGCTGTCCATGATTATTTTGGACATTTTGTAAATAGAAATCAATTTGGTAAAATAGGTGAAGAAAATGCATGGGTAGATCATAGTAAAATGTTTAGCCCAGATGCTCAAAGAGCTATTACAACTGAAACCAGAGGTCAAAATTCTTGGGTTAATTTTTCTGGAGTTAATGATGCTGCGATTGCTAAAATGCAAGAAGGTAATCAACTTATAAAAGAAGGTAAAGTAACAGAAGGTAATAAATTAATTAAAGAAGGCCAATCTGAGTTTAAATTTGCAGAACAAAAAGTGGCTTTAATGCCGGAAGAATTTAGCGATTGGACTAAATATTCTGAAAAAAAGAAATCACTTGAAACAGCTCCTAAAGTAGTAGAACCAATAGTTGAAGAAATCAAACCTTCTAAAACTCCTAAAGAAATTCAAATTTCTAAAAAAGCATTAGGGGATAACTATAACTTTAGCAAAGAATTTGATGTTAGAGGAGGAGATGTTGTAGCTACAGATGTATTAACTGAAGTTACAAAAAGAGCAGAAAAAAATGGTGTTGATGTTCCTACTCAAAGAGCTATTGAAGTTAGTTTAATGTCAAAAGGCACTCCTGAACCAACCGAATATAATATTGTAACAGCTGGATCTCATTTGTTAAATATTGATTCTAAAATAATAAAGGCACAAGAAACTGGTAATTTAGCTGAAGTAGAAAGTTTAAATGAACAAAGAAATGAGGTTTTATCTGTATTAAGAACATTAGGTAACAAAGCAGGTAGAAACTTAGGTTTGTTTAATTTAGTATTCCAAGAAACAGACAGAAGCCAAGTAAAATTAACTAGAGATTATCTTAAAAAAGTTCTAAAAGTTGCAGAGGTTCCTGAAACGATTGCTGAATTAGAGAAAAGCAATTTAACAGCAGAACAAAAGAAAACAGTAAGACCTTATGTTGAAAAAATTGAAAAAGCAAAAGCTAATTTTGAAGCTATTGAAAAAGAGGTAAATAAAAATATATCTATATTAAATGATCAAGAAATAAATGCAGCTTTAGAAAAAGCTCGTGCTGAAGGCAAGAAAGAAGGGTTTCAAGAAGGGATGAAAGCTGCTACACCTGAAGAAAAACAAAAGAAATCAAAACAACTTAAAGATCTTGCTTCTCAATTAAGAAGGTCAGATGAACTTGATAAGTTTTTAAAAGGTGCGGGGCCATTAGGTGGTGCAGAAAAAGCAGGCGTTATTGATTTAGGAAGTTATAAAGAAATTGTAGCAAATGTTTTAGATGCAGTAGCTACAGCAGTAGAACTAGGTGAAAATGTTACAGAAGCCATAAAGAAAGCTGTTAAAAAATTTAAAGATGTTGATTCAGCAAGACTCATTAGTGATGTTAAAACTATCATATCTAAGTCACAATTGCCTAATAAGCAAGAAGTTATGGAAAAGATATTGAAAATATCTAAATCAGAAAGTGCAAGTGATATTACAAAAAACATATCAGATAAAGGTTTAGTTAAAGATATTGTTAATTCATACTTAGGTGAAAATTTGACAAATGATCAAGTTTTAGATGCTGCTACTAAAGATTTAAAAACAATATTACCAAATGTAAGAAGAGAACAAGTTGCAGATGCATATGCTGAAAGAGGTCAATTTAAAAAAGAAACAAAAGCTAAAATTGAAAATGAAATAAATGAAAAGAAAGCTGATGTAAAAAGATTAGCTATAAAAGAAGCTAAATTAAAAGCATTAGAAGCAGCTGACGATTATTTTTTAGAAGAAACTAAAGAAGGTAAGCAAAAAGTTAGATCTGAATACGAGAAAGAAATAGATGAAAAAATAAAAATTTATTAAATGAGAAAAGCAGTGTTGAAAAGCAGCAAAAAGTAAGTAAAACTCCCAAGACAGAACAAGATAAAATAGACGAAATCAATAGAGAGATTAAGTTTGTAAAAGAAACAAAATCTGTTTATGAGCAAGCTATTAAAGATCCTAAAAAATCTAGTGAAGCTTTGCTTGCTGCAAGAGAAGAAAGAGATAAAACTTATGCCGCATTGGGTCTTAAATTAGAAAAAAGCGCAAAATCTCCAATTTTAGTAGAAAGAAACTATCAAGATGCTTTAGCAGAAATAGAAAATAGTTTTTTATCACAATCTGAAAAAAATGATAAAATAGCTGAATTAAAAGCTCAAAGAGATTTAGATTTACAAGGAACTAAGCAAGGTGTAGTTAGTTCTTTAGCAGATGATATAAATAATTTTGTTAAATCTAATATTGAAAATACAGATTTAAATGATTCATTAAATACAATATTAAAAGATTTATCTCCAAGTGGAGAAAAATTAGATGATCAAATAAATAAAGCTTATAGTAAATTAAATAAATTAGCTAAAGATGAAAATTTAACTAAAGAAGAAAAAAAATCTATAAATGATATACTAACTGATTTAGAAAATAATAATCAATTAACAGCTGATGAATTAGCTTCAAAAAGATTAAAAAAGCAGTGGGAGAATGAAATAAGATCAGCTGAAACTGATATAGCATCAGGTAATTTTACTAAATTACCTAGCACTACATATGATTATAGAAGAAATGATGAATTAGTCAGATTGAACAAAGCAAGAGAAAACAAATCTGGTCAATTAAATAGAATGATTGCCGATGCTAAAGAAAAAAATAGAACAGGTTTTGAAAAATCACTTGATTTAAGTACAAAATTCTTAGTTAGTGGTATTCATACTGCTTCTAAAGTATTGGAAGCTGCTACATTTAAGCCATTCATGGATTCTATGGTTGATTTAACAGCTGGTAGAATAGCATCCTATATGACTGGATCTCCTTATGTAAGTTTATATTCTGTTAAAAAAGGGTATAAAACATTTGCAGCATTTAAAAATAAAGAAGAAGCTCAAAAAAATATTCAAAAGTTACAAGATAAAAGAGATGTTGCTTTAGAAAATTTAAAAGATGCCTATGAGAATGGCGGTGATGTAAAAAAGGCAGATAAGGAATTTAAAAATGCAGATTTAGAATATGCAGTTTCAACATTATACAATAGTATTGAATCAAATGTAGTAAATTCATTTTGGCAATATTTAAAACATGGAGCTACAGATTATGATGTAAACATTGGTAAATCATCTAAAAAAGATATATCTTAATATAGAACCATTTTAGGTAAAACAGGTTATGTGTTAGATGGTTGGATTAGGATGCATAGTGCTATGAAATCATCTTTATCTGCAAGACCAGAAATGATGAAAGTTTTTTCATCTACTTTAAAAGATTTCCAAAGAAAAGGAATGGAATTAAGTCCTGAAAATATAAGCACAGCAATGGTATTGGCTGCGGATGCATATGAAGCAGGAAGATTGACAAATAAAACTGCATTATCTAAAATAATTTCAAGAGGAAAAGGAAGTGAAAAAAGTTCAGCATTGAGATATATCACTAAAGGTCTTGTGCCTGTATCAACAATTGCTGTCAACTTAGCAAAAAGAGGGGTAGATTATGCAAGTTTAGGAGCTGAAGGTTTTACAAGATTAGCTACTGAAACCAAAAAAGGAATGAGATTAAATGAAGTAGAAGGTAAAACATATGATGGTTTAATAAGTGCTATAAAAGATGGATGGAATAGAATACCTCTTAAAGAAAGAGTTTACATAAATGGTGTTATTGGAAGAGGTCTTTTTGGAAGTGCAATTATGCTTGCCACTGCTTATGGGTTAAAAAATGGTATGGTAAAGTATGGTGGTACTTTTGAGGATCAAAGAAAGCGTAAGGTAATGGGTTCAGATGATGAACAATTAAAAGCTGGAGAATGGGAGTTTTTTGGTATAAGGATGCCAAAAGCGGCTAGTTTATTCTTAAATCACTTACCTGAATTTTTAGCGGTATCATTAATAGCTGATAACTATCAAATTAGTCAAATGGGTGGTACTGGTGGTGAAAAATTTGAAACTACTATTGATGAAATAGAAGCAAGATTACCATTCCAAACTATGGCTGGATTATTTGTTACGGGAAGAAGAGTTAATACAATTGTAGATAGATTCACCAGAATTCCTATTGCAGCTGAAGCAGCAACTTTATTTGATGAAAAAGCTGAATTTAGGGATAAATCTGATTTTATTAATAGAATTAGAGGAAATGTTGGATTTGGCATTGTGAATCCTACAAAAGAACAACAAAAGCAGATTAATGAAATTATGAAGCAAATAAGAAAATTACCTTCAGGAACTTTAACTATAGAAGATGAAAAAGAGATAGATGCAATTATAGAAGATATTAAAAATACAGATTTTGGAGAGCTTGAAATGAAAAAAGCTATGGAAGAGTCTAAAAAAGAATAATACATGCCATATAAGTCAAAAGCACAACAAGCCTACTTCAATGTGAACAAAAAAGAACTTGAAAAACAAGGGGTGGATGTCAATGAATGGAACCAAGCTAGTAAAGGAAAGAAATTACCTGCTAAGGTAAGTAAGCTAAAAGCCATGAAGAAAAGAAAAATGGGGTAGAATTCCTATAAATTTCTTATATTTGGGTAAATTTTTAGTAATGCCAATTTCTCCAAATTTCACAGCAAGCCAAAATAGCGGCACGCCAAATATAATAACTCTAACAGATACTTCAACTGGTTCAGACGGAACCATTTCAAAGCGTAGAGTATATTTATTACAATCAGATGGTACTTATTTAGTCCCTACTGGAACAAGCACAAGTTTTATTGAATGGAATTTAGCTGACGTAAGTATCAGTTTAAATGTTTTAACACAAGATTCAGCATTAAGTATAACCGTTCAATGGTTGACTTCGGCTAATACTGTAGTCGCTAATAAAACTACTTCATTTGCATTTACTGCATATAATGAAACATTTTACTATGGGCTAACTGAAAGTCAAGTGGCAAACGCTAATCTAACTGCTAGTACAAATTGGTATCAAACAAAAATGATTTTAAGGGTAGAATTAGATAGTGCATATCAAGCAATATCATTTGCATCAGACATATTTAGCGCACAATCTGCATTAAATAGAGCGACATTTATATCTACTAACTCATCATTCTTTTTCTAATGGCAACACCATCTGAAGTAATATCTTTAGCGAAAATATCTGAATACCTTTGGAATAGTAGTATCCCAAAGGAAAGAGTTTTTTTTAATGGCACTATAGATCCACGAAAGCCAGTACAGCTTTATATGGAATGGAAAGCATTGCAATATGGTAATGACCAAAATTTAATAAATGGTACAGGCGATAATCCACAAACATTACAAGGCGTAGCAAATTATGTCTATGCTTTATGTGGTGCTAAAATTGGTATAGCGCAAGAAATTTTAAATAACGGAAGCTCTGGTGGTAGCGTAGTACCGGGCGGTGGTGGACAAGGTGTACGCGAGTACTCTAAGTTTGCAGTAGAAGGAACAGCAAGTATCACATTCTCTGAAGCAGTAAATACAACTTTACTCTATGTATCAAGAGGTGGTATAGACGTTGGTACAATACTTACATCAGGTGTTCCAACCGCAAATCAAGTATCATGGAATTCATCTACAGGTACTTTAACTGTATCTTCAGATGTTGCGTTCTACTTGAATGAATTTGTAAGAATATTAGTAAAATAAAAATATTAAGAAGTGGCAATACAAGGTCTTTTTTCCGGTGATTTAAAAGTAAGGGGACTCAACGGAGTGCTTGTTGCTAACAATGGTATTGTAACTGCTACAAGTTTTTCTTCAGGGTCTAGCGGAACGAGTGGTAGCAGTGGATCATCTGGTACAAGTGCAACTAGTGGAACCAGTGGAACGAGCGCGACTAGTGGAACGAGTGGCACAACTGGAACAAGCGGAAGTAGTGGAACCAGTGGCACAACTGGAAGCAGTGGTAGCAGCGGAACGAGTGGAACTAGTGCAACATCTGGTACATCTGGCACAAGTGCGACAAATGGAACGGGCGGCTCTAGTGGGTCTAGTGGTAGCAGTGGTACAAGTGCAACAAGTGGTACAACTGGAACTAGTGGAAGCAGTGGAACCAGTGGAAGTTCTGGGACAAGTGCAACAGATGGTACGGGTGGAACTAGTGGAACTAGTGGGACGAGTGCAACTAGTGGGACTAGTGGTACAAGTGCAACTAGTGGGACAGCGGGAACTTCTGGAACATCTGCTACGGCGGGAACCAGCGGTACAAGTGGCGTTCAAGGAGATAGATATAATACAACATCAACAACAACATTTACATTAGGTAATGCAGGAACTTTAATTGTAGGTACTCAATTAGCATTTAGTGTAGCTCAATCTATTATTGTGGTTTATGATGCTGTTAACTTCCAAGAGTGTGAGGTTACAGCTTATAATCCAGCAACGGGTTCTTTATCCTTTGCAGTTCCTTTTAGAACAGTAGGCGGTGGTACTTATAGCACATGGTCAGTGAACTTGGATGGTGCGAGTGGAGGGGATGGTTCGCATGGTACCAGTGGTAGCAGCGGGTCGGCGGGAACAAGTGGTACGACTGGTACAAGTGGTTCAAGTGGCTCTAGTGGAACAACTGGCACAAGCGGTAGTAGCGGTAGTAGTGGCACTGCTGGCACATCAGGTCGTGATGGTACAGATGGCTCATCAGCTACTTCTGGTTCATCTGGTAGTAGTGGTAGCAGTGGAAGCTCTGGGTCTAGTGGTATCAACGGTTCAAGCGGAAATACAGGGTCTAGTGGCTCGGCTGGTTCTAGTGGTACTTCTGGTACAAGTGGTCTTGATGGATCTACGGGTTCGTCTGGTTCAGCTGGATCTAGTGGTTCAAGTGGAACGACTGGTACGAGTGGTACAAGTGGAACGAGTGGATCTAGTGGAACGAGTGGTTCAAGTGGAACGAGTGGTTCAAGTGGTACGACTGGTACAAGTGGAACAAGTGCGACAAGTGGAACGACTGGAACGAGTGGTAGCAGTGGTACTTCAGGTATGGCAACAACTTCAGCGAGGGCGGTTCAGGTGTTTACTTCAACAGCTGGTCAAACGACATTTACTGTAGCTAATGGATATAATTTAGGAATGGTAGATGTGTTTGTAAATGGTGTAAAATTGGTTAATGGCGTGGATTTTACAGCGACCAATGGTACTACTGTGGTATTAACAGATGCTTTAACAGTTGGTCAGATTGTTGAAATTGATAATCTTTTAACTGCATTTTTACCAACCAATGCGTTAAGAACAATAACTACATTTACTGCGACTGCTGGTCAGACCACATTTGCAGTTACATATACACAAGGGTTAATAGATGTTTTTTATAATGGATCTAATTTAGCTCAATCAGAATATACTGCGACCAATGGTACAAGTATAATATTAGCTACTGCTTGTCAA
>Ga0181358_1000779_pt1 | contig 14410 bp, 22 predicted proteins | sample Fa13VDMM110SD_FD_130096 | JGI IMG/M metagenome (GOLD analysis project Ga0181358, IMG submission 130096) | Freshwater viral communities from Lake Michigan, USA - Fa13.VD.MM110.S.D | ecosystem: Environmental > Aquatic > Freshwater > Lake | place: USA: Michigan | collected 2013-09-24
AGTGATGTGCTCTACCAACTGAGCTATAAGGGCACTAAATGGTCGGAAATGTAGGGTTCGAACCTACGACCCCCTGCTCCCAAAGCAGGTGCGCTACCAGACTGCGCCAATTTCCGTTATTATCTATTATATATCTTGTTTTTGGATGCCCCCCTAGGGCTCGAACCTAGATTGACGGATTCAAAGTCCGCGCTCTTACCATTAGAGGAAGGGGCATCAAACTTGGTGGGCCAGTGAGGTATCGATCCTCCCCCGCAAACGGACGAGATTTACAGTCTCGCTGCCAGAGCCACTGGCTTTACCGACCCAATGGTGAACCCTGCTGGATTTGAACCAGCGACCAGCGATTTAAAAGAACGCTGCTCTACCTACTGAGCTAAGGGTCCGAAATGGTAATAGCCAGAAACACGATAATCATTTTACTCTTCTTCTTCTCGCTTTCCATTAGCAAATTCAACCAGAGCAACAGCCAGATCCAGTGCCTGCTCTTTAGTCAGAGACAGGTAAGGAGTGCTATAGCCACCAGGAGGGGTTACCTGTAAACAAGCACCACGCTCTGTACCACCGAAGTAGCGATTCAGCATAACCTGACCGTTGATAGATTCAGTGCCTTTGAGTTGAGTGCTCATACTGTTTCTCCAAACGAACGAGCCCGATCTTCGACAGACGTCTCACCATCGAAAGATTTCATCCACATCGAGGCAAGATCCCGTGCAGTGCGTTTATCGTGACCGAGGTCTTCTGCAATATAGCTTGCAGCGCCAAACATGTTGACGGCACCTGATTCACGAAGACAGTCGAGGTATTCAAAGGCTTCTACCAGCTGTTCAAAATCGTAATCCATAATCAATCTTCCTTCTCTTCATCTTATATACCCTTATCGGACATTTTCACAAAAAGGTCAACAGCTAACTGGTAGGCACGGAGGGACTCGAACCCACAAGGTTTCCCGACGAATTTTAAGTCCGTTGCGTTTACCATTTCGCCACGTGCCCTAAAGTTCTCAGTAATTGAGAATTAGTCTGGAGGAAGCGGTGGGATTCGAACCCACGGTACCCGGAAAGGTACGACAGTTTTCAAGACTGTAGCTTTCAACCACTCAGCCACGCTTCCAAACTTTGAGAGGCTGACCGTGACCTCTCGCGTGCTTATTAGGTAGCAACCCCTTCTTGGTACTCCCGAAGGGACTCGAACCCCTAACCTAACCGTTATGAGCGGTCAGCTCTAACCAATTGAGCTACAGGAGTGTATTGGTGATGCCAGTAGGACTCGAACCTACGGCCTAGAGCTTAGAAGGCTCTTGCTCTATTCCAGCTGAGCTATGGCACCTTTAACTATTCAATAGTCGCCCCATCCCCGCTCTATTGACGATCATAATGACCTAACCCTTGTCAACTACTGGCAGGTAGCATCGACATTACCATTAGCTCACACACACCTGTTCATAGATGTGTTGTCCTGCCTCTTTTGCAACTTTCAGTCTTTTTGTGTGGAACGGCTTGTGATCAAGGATCTGAACTTTATACCTTTTATCTATCTCACGGATGGATATGACAGTCTTACCAGCAAGATGATCAAACATCTCGTAGTAGACTTCACATGTCGTTTCGTCTCTGATTCTTATCCATTCTAGCATTATATCAATATAGGCTAGAAACAGTTTAAGGTCAACTACTTTTACGACCTATGTTGTATTTAGTTATGAGTGTCCATTGATCCTTTTCCTTGAACGGAAGGATCTTGATCTGATTCAGAGCAATGCGTGGCTCTGCAATCTTTGCGGTGTCGTCGATCTTTACGAGTCCCCACTCCTGCAGAAGGGCGGCGATAGCATTACGGCGGCCCTTATCGTCCTCTGAGAAGTTGGCAGGTTTACCATCAAGCATGAATAGCTCTTTAAAGTGCACAATATAGTACTTACCCTGCTTGTGCAGGATATGACATGATTGATACAAGGATTGATCTTTACGCGAAGCAACACCGATTCTAGTCAGCGTTTCTTTCACTTTTAGGAAATCATCCTGCTCGCCGAGGCGAACCTCTACTAGGCTATCTACTAAACTCATGGTATTCCACCTTTATTATTATTATTCTTCAATGAAACCAATTGTTGCTTAGTAAGTAGTGATAGTGCGATGACAGCCTTTCCGTAGCTATAGTTATAGGTATTCATAACAAGTTCTACATCACTATCTTCAGACTTCTTAGCCCACTTACTAAACCGCTTCCGAGGCTTAGTACTATTTATGAGATAATGATATTGCAGCTTGCTGTCCATATGGGACATCATGTTGGCTTTGTTGGCCGTCAGGATAGTGTCGTTGAAGTACGACATAGCACGGTTGACGATGAAAGGAACATACTTCTGCTCCGATACATCGTCAACCATGATGTCCTTACCACCATTGATCGAGTTCACATAATCAAACGGATTCATTATACGAACTCGCAGTCGATCATGATCTCCAATAGGCATGCAGTGTTATTGATCTCATGATCAGCAACGAATGCAGACTGATACTGATACTTCGACAGTATCAAGATCAACTGAGGAACAGACTGTGGCGTAAAGTATTGAACGGCATTGTCGTAGAACAAACGATAAAGCGTATTAGAGTCTGTATCTGAATGCTCTCCGACCCACTTACGTACCTGACTAAAGTTCTTGCCCTTCATCGACTCAAGCAGTAGCTTAATCGAATCCTGAGCCGTGTTGACGAGGATACCAGAGTCAATACTACCCGTAGCAGAGTAGCGTTGAAGCTCGTTGATAGTCCTACGCCAGTCAGGAAGATGCTTCTTGAGTAGCTCTGCAACAGCAGCCTTATCGTACTTGACGGATTCCTTATCCAGAATCATGCAAGCTCGCTCCATCATTTGCTGGGCGAGCTTAGGTAATTCTTTCTTAGGGATCTTGAAGTCAACGATCGAGCAACGTGAATGAAGAGGCTCAATGATACGGTTGACAAAGTTACAGGTGAGGATGAACCCACAGTTCTTTGAGAACTCTTCCATAAAGTTACGAAGAGCGGGTTGTGTAGAGTTAGCATTTAAGTAGTCGGCCTCATCGAGGATAACATACTTACGACCACCACTAAGAGACATTGCAGAAGCAAACTCTAGAATCTCATTACGCAGGGTATCAATGTTTCCATTCATAGACCCGTTGATAACGAGATAGTCACAACCTAGCTCTTCGAGCATTGCACGGGCGATAGTAGTCTTACCAACGCCAGCACTCCCTGCCAGGATAAGATTAGGGATGTTCTTTTGATCTACAAACTGCTGGAACGTAGCCTTGAGCTCAGCAGGTAGGATAGTGTCACGTACAGTCTTCGGGCGATACTTTTCGACCCAGAGAAATTCTTCCATAATATAATCCCATCATAAAGTATCAGTCAACAGTCGAGTTAGCCTCAAGGACGATCCAGTACTCAATGTCTGGAGCCCTGAAGTAGGCGAACCTATCCGTTATACCCACTTTATAGTCACAAGGCAACAGCTTAAGTTTGTCAGCTGACATAATAAGTCGGAACGACTTATCTGTGCTACCTAACTCAACTTGATACGTAGAACTGGAAGAGTTCTTCGAATCAATAGCTTCTAGGTATACAGTGCCGTCCCGACCAGTGACGGATACTTCCGGAGCACCAATCATACTGAGAGCCTTCATTGTACGCTGCAGAACATCCGTAGAGAGATCGAACTCTACAATAGGATTGTCAACAGGCAGTTCCTTATCAGGAGCCACTACAATGCAGGCTGGCTCAGCATACAAGTAGTTGATCGATTCCTTAGACGTTCCGATCCTTACTGCTCGCTCGCCAAAGTCCAGCTCTGCTTCTTCAAACATGCTGTATGCACCTAGGAACCGTGTCAGGTCGTAGATAGCAAACTCTCTGTCGAAAGTAGTGGGAACTGTAGCTTTGGCGAGGATAGTCTTTGCTGGAGAGATCGTCTTGATCACATTACCAGGCTTAAACAAAAGAGAAGGATTAATCATAGCAAACGCCTTGAGCGTTTGAACCGTTTTCACATCAAGCATCATAAAATATTATCCTTACTTAGTTTTGCGCTTCTTCTTCAACTTATCTACATCTGCAGTTGCTGATGCGCCAATCTGAGCAAGATCAACTAGTGATCCACCAAAGACATAGGAGCCAACGTGTTGTAGCTTCATCCATGGAGCAAGCCATACCTTCATCCCAGCATGACGAACCCACTGGCAGAACATATAGTCTTCCGACAGATAACGATTCGAGTATTGCTTAATAATACCGTTCTTCTTATCTGCAAGGAATTCAATAACCTGATCCTTAGTAGCACCAGGATTCTTATCAAAGAATGCGGTGATCTCTGGTACAAGGTTCTGTGACTTATCATCGATAAGAGCATCGAAGTATGCCATGATCTCACGAGTACCATCGAAGTGCTCAGTACGAACGTGGTCAGGCTTGTACATCATCTGAGGATACGCTGCAGCAAACTTCTCAAAAGTATTGCGACGAATCATCATGAAGCCAGTGCCAGCTTCGAGTACTTCGACAGGACGATCGAGAGCAATCTCACCCGAACCATCTGCTGGATTGAATACATAGTCACCAACAAAGTTCTCTAGCTTGTTAGGATCTTCATCCGCGAAACCCTTATCGACAGCTGTGACGATCTTCTCCCACGAGATACACTTCTTAGGATACGGACCAGCAATGATATCATATTGATCCTTTGTTGGATCTGGATCTTGCAAAGCCATCAGGGCAATGACGTCATGTGGATTGAATCCAATATCAGAGTCGATGAAGATCATATGTGTGTCTTCAGACCGCATAAATTCGTCTGCACAATAGTTACGAGCTCGTGTAACAAGCGACTCGTTGAACAGGAAGTAGAACCTTACCTGTACTCCGTAGTGTGTACATAGCGCTGACAAGTCAGCAATAGAACGGGTAAACATACCAGCACATTGCCCACCATACATTGGAGCAGCTACAAAGAGCTTACGCTTCTTGAGCTCTTCAATAGGAACCTTAATCTCAATACCCATAATTATACCTCTTTCTTAGGACGACCACGTCCACGTTTAACTGGCTCTTCACCAACATACTTTTCATCATGCTCTTTACCAATACCATATGAACCATCATATAGCGAAAGAGACTCTGCTTCAAACGACAGATACTGTCCGATACGAGTACCAGGACGGATCTTCATAGGACCACACGTAACATGCATTACACCTGCCATAACACCGTTATAACCACTATCGTATAGCCCACTAGTAAGATAAACCCCGTTACGGTTAAGAGTAGATCGAGTGATAACCCAACCAGCTTCTCCTTCTCCGACCGTGATAACATTTTCCATAACAACTTCATAGTGACCCTCGACTAGTGTATAATAGCCATCGTCCCCCACAGGAAGTTCAACTGAACCACGATGGACCTTATCAGACTCATCAATGGTAAAGGTTTTAGGACGAATAAAGAATACTTTACCCAAGCGGAGATCCACAGCGTTAGGCTGTGAGTCTCCTTCTTGAATGTTTGTTAGAGTTGACCTCGATCCAGGTCCAGCGATGTGTTTCATTCAGATTCCTCACGTGTTGCATACATCATAAGCATAATGTAGTGGATTGCTTTGAGAAGGTCCTTGCGGTTGTTGCCGCCCTTCTTACCGAATCGTGCAAGATACTTGATAGCAGTATCACGAGCGGTAGTGTCTAGAGAGCCAAGAGACTCCCAAAAGTCTACGGTTTGAACTTCGCCATTACCAACATAGTGCTGTCCGTAGGTTGAATCGATATAGGCTTGTACTTCTGCCAGGATATCGCCTTCATGGTATTTATAGCTTATTGATCGCTTGATAGGAACACTTGGTGTAGTTTTTCCTGCGTCTGTCATCTCACCCTCAATTCTATCATCAATGTACATACTATCGACAAATCTTTTATCCATAAGTATCATTCTCCACACAGATCTTCAATATACTTCATGTTAGACTTAGCTAAGTCTATCTTTACCTTATCTAACGTATTGAAGTTAAAGTCAACTTCTTTCTCGTACTTGCCATCAACTAATCCTGTAGGTGAGGTGTCGAAAGAGATGTTGTTGAGGCCAGTCCAGATGGCTGCAGAAGAGTCCCAAGTATCAATGCGGAAGCGACTACAGAGTTCAATCTCGTTAGGCCCATCGACCATACCAAGGAAGTGAATCTTCTTATCGTTGTTATAGGCAAGATTGAGGATACCACGCCACTCAAGCTCACACATCATACGATAGCGACTCATATAGCGTTGCAGCTTATTGTCCTTCTCTACGCCATATGCATTAGGAACGCCGAGGATCGATACACCGATGTAGTCAACAAGTGGAGAAGAAGCAGCCCAGGCAAAGGTTGCAATGTAGTCTTCAATGTCCCCAATCTCTGACTGAGGTACAAAGAACGTTCCGAAGCGAGCTTCGCGGAACAAAGGAGCTAGCTGCTCTGCAGCCTTGATCGTTTTCGAACCAGGCTCATTAGGATAGTCGGACATCACAACATAGTCAGCTCCTACGAGCTTACCCATTTCAATTAGCTTATCGGACGGATACATCTCCCGACCCTGCTTGTACATTTCAAAGGCAGAGTTATCGAGGATGTATGTTTCAGCCAGGTTGCGGCCGCTCTGATAAAACCTTGTGTACTCCTTGTCTTCCTCAACAAGGTGAGCAAGGAGCAGATGATGTGTTTGATTGTTTACAAACGTACTAAGATGTCGCGTTGGTGCAATATGACAAAAGTCGACCATAATATCTCCATAATAAAAAACAATCCGTTGACACTACACCCTTTACAGTGAAATGTCAACGGACCAAATTAGTGAATTTGATGAACAGGAACGCTGTGCGCGCTCTTACCAGTCTCAACGTGCGCATACGGAAGACCACCCATACGCACAATCTTCTGCATTGTGCCGGTAATTTTTTGCTTAGTAGTAGGGTGGGTGAACGACACCTGCTTACCCTTGAGCTTCTTTACACGTTCTGTGTGAGCTTTGATTTCTGATTCGTTAATGGCGGTGTCGCGAGCGACAGTCTCTTCCATAAATTGCCCAAAGGTCTTCATACTAGATTCCTCTTAATATTCTGCATAACTCCCGTTCTCATTATCTTCTGAGACGGAGATCTTAAATTTGCGATCAGGGTATTTATCTTTAATGAGAACTGCAAGATCATCAGACATCATCTCACACGAGCGATAGTCGAGCTTCAATGTCTCTGTCTGATACAGAGACTCGAGCCAGCGCTTCATCTGGATAAACTCAACATCTCGGTTATCATGCTTCACTTCCAGGTCTACACGGAAGTGGAAGATATGACGATGATCATATCCAAGGAACTTGACATCCTCTAGCTCTGGATTCGTCAGAGCCTCAGGATAACGGTGAATGCCTTCCTTCTGGAAGGTAACCCAAATGTACTTCATTGATATCTCCCATACTTCTTCGAACTTGCTACTGGATCTTTATCCCAATTTAGCTCTGGACTCAACTGTCTAATTAGACACCCTTCGATGCGTTCGATAGTCTGTGCATCGCAACTAAAGGGCTCAACAAGCCACTCGAACTCCCACTTACGACCGTTCGCAATCAACTCCTCCCGAAAGTTGGTACGTCCTTCGAGACCATACTTGTCTTTCCAGTTACGATGATTGTACTCTAGAGTCGAGAGCATACACTTCGACGATCCAACATACATGATATTGTCACCATCACGAACAATGTATACCCCACGATTAGCAACTTCAATACTATACGCCATTATTTGTCCTACTATTTAAGAAAGAAGTGAGCGGTCGTCAAACTTAGAGGTGATAGCAATCGCATTCCAGGGGTGCAATGACTCTTCATGCGACACAGCAATCGAGAAGTCTTGGATGCGACCAGCATCGAACCACTCATCGAGACCTTCATACATCAGACGACATACGTCTTCCGAGAAGAAGAGATTCGAACCATTGAGCTCTGCAAAGGCTTGCTCATCACGGCGCTTCACAACGATCTGCACTTCAGTAGGAATCTGCTTACGGCAGAGCTCTACAACATCTTCAATCCAGACAATATCTTCCGGCTTGAACTCTACCTTGACCTTCATGATCGAACGCTGCGAGTGAGCATTAGCAGCTGCCTTACGCTTCTCTGTAGCATCATGAGCAAGCTCGAACGAGCAAGGGCATGTTGACGAATACACATAGTCGACTGTAAGGAAGAACTTAGTTTCGCCATCGCGATACTGACCTTCAATCTCGGTCTTGTATGCAATGTGCCCACGAAGCTTCTCGTGAGTGTGATCATGACGAGAACGCAAGGCGTCCTGGTGCCAAGGATACTTGAAGCGCAGCTTGCAGTATGCGTTCTTCGAACCTTGCTTCTCTGCAAGCTCCTTAAGAGCACCACTAATGCCTTCAATAGTCAAATGGTTCTCAATCTTGTCATGCATCAGAAGATATAGACGAGATAGATTCAGACCCTTTGCGTTGACATTATCGAGCGAGCAATAGAGAGAGGCTTCCGATTGGAGAACCTGAGTCCCACCATCACGGCGCTGGACAACAATCGGAAGATCGACTGGCGCAATACCAACCTTACGGATTGGCACACGCGAACCAACCAACACTGGCTCTACCTGAGGATCTGGCAGATCATCTGTGTAGAAGTCTTCATCATACTTGAATGTAAGATCGGGCATCTTACTCGAGTAGTCGTTATAACCGATTGTCTTACCTTGCTTTCTCATCATAATTCCTTATACTAGTTCTTCGTATACACCAACGATCTCTGCGAGACCATAACCCAATGCAAGAATCAACACAGCCACAGTGGCGTTGGTATACAGCAAGCATGCGAAGCAGCTTGCAGCAATCCTTATACCACTTTTTACAAAAGAAATCAACTGATGTTTCTTAGGATCGGGATGATTCATACTTATGCTCCTGTGTATACACGACCAGGACGATCACCCGAACGGTATGCCATATTGTTATCTGTTTCACGAACTTCTACCTTAGTGCACCACAGACGAGCTGCTTCAGTTGCACCGTAATCAGGCAAGAAGATTTCATTAATGTATTCATATAGGAAATCTGCAAGACCTTCACAACCAGTCTTTTCGACCCAGCGAAGCTTTGCAAGACCTTCCTTCTCAAGCATACGGAATATGTCTGCCTTAGGATCATCTTCTGCAACTAGCAAGGTGTGATCAAACCACTCTTCAAGCGAAGCCTTTAAAGGCTTCAGACCACCGTAGTCCATGCACCAGTTCCGTGCATCAAGATCGTCTGTAGAGAAGAACACTCGGAACGACATTGCATAGCCGTGAATCAAATTGCAGTGCGAGTCTGCACGCCATTGACGATAGGCCACTGGACCAATCTGATTGTAGTTCTTCGTTGATGTGTATTTGTAACCAAACATATTAAATTCCTCTATTGGATAATAGAGCAGCAGAGTTTATATAGCGGGATGAGCTGTTGAGACCGCTTACGATTCCCAAGGGAATATGACCCACCGTTGATCATCAATACGATCAATAGTTTGATGATAGAAATGAGGTTTAACACTCTGGGATGTATTATATATCATACTACATATTCGAATATTGTCAACAGGTAAGTTGCCCACACCTACAACAGATGTCTGCCAATCGGCAAGGAGCTCACGGATAGTATCTCCACCATCGACAATATCATCGACGATCAATACTTTCAATCCATTCTCCATAATCTCGTCTGGGATCCAACAATTAGATTCCTTACCCCACTTAACACTATCACGAGTGTTCCAGTGAACCATCTGAACAGGAACGTTGAGTCGATGTGAAAGGTATACAGCAGGAACACTACCACCTCTCACAATACCAACAATCAGATCGGGCTCGAAATCCGAGCGCTCGACCTGTCTAGAAATCGAATCGATTCCCTCTAGGAAATCATTATGACTATAAATTATAACAGAAGACACTTCACCATTCATATCAGACTCCAATCAGATTGCCCCAGAGATACACATGCACTCGGGCAGACACATTATAACCACGCTTATACGCCATCTCTGCTACCTTACCAGCCGATGCGTATCCTTCTAGATCACCAGTCTGAGCCTCTTCTGTGGCACCTACTGGCATAATCCATACAGGATATGTGACACCAGCTTTACGCATCTGAGCAACAACATGATCTACTTCGTCCCAATGTTCTTGCTTATCACCAACAACAAACTTGAGCTGTCCACGACCCTTTGAGAGCCAATTGTAACGCTCTACAACCTCTGGTCGGATTGCCTTTTCAGGACGCTCTCCAGCTACAGTCCATAGCTTAGGAGATACAGAGAAGAACAACTCTCCTGCATACAATCCACGATTGCTAAAGTAACGAGTAAAGTCTTCCGTCAACTCCTGCGTACCATTCGTCTCGAATGTAATAAACTCTGGTTGATTAGATCCCTTGTTGACACCAACAGCTAGCTTACCGCCATCACGAACCTTGAACTCATCAATGATTTCGACAACAGCTTGTTGGCCATGCTTCATCAAAGGCTCTCCACCAGTAAAACACATATGCTGTTCGACATGGCTCAGGGGGTGAAGGAACGTCCCTGTAGGATTCCACTCATTCGAGAGTTCAGCCTGAATCTGATCGCAAATCTCTGCCGCGGTCTTCTTATACTGTAGATGCTTAAATTTAGAGGACCAAGAGTAAGACGAGTCACAACCATGAGTCCATACCGGAAGATCCTCAATCCGATTGACTGACGTAGCATCGAAATCCTTATAAGGAAGCACGTACGTCGATTCATCTGTAGGATCCTTCTGTCCAAACCCATTACATTGAAGGTTGCAAAGGAAGAACCTCAGCCAAGCAGTAGGTACTCCTGTGTACTCACCTTCACCCTGAATAGAGTAGAAGATCTCACTGAATGCATGCTTTTTCATATTCATCCTTATATAATTAGTTGCTTATTAGGCATTATAATAGAATTCTTGTTGGATGTCAACACTTTTCTTGCTTTTTTCCTAGCTTGTTCAAGGTGAAAGCTATTAGCTCTACTAAGGTGACAAATACCATCAAGATGATCCAACTCATGCTGCATGACACGAGCAGTAAGATCCTGGAATTGATTGGTGACAGTAACTCCATCCGGTTGTGTATAACGGATGCGGATAACCTGTGGTCGCTTGATCTTTACAAAGAGATCGGGATATGATAGGCACCCTTCTTCCATTAGCTGTTCATCTTCGCCAACGTCAACAATCTTTGGATTGAAGCAGCAAAGGATAGGATTACCCATTGCTACAAACACTCTGTATGGCAATCCAACCTGATTAGCAGCAAGACCAAGACCATCGTTCTTGATCATTGTCTGAGCAAGAATGTGAGCTATCTCATGTGGATCCATTGGCGGGTTGTTGAAATCAAACCGAGGCATCTCTTCCTTTAGAATGGGATCATTCGAAGGAACAAGTTCTTTGTAGAGATAATGACGATCTTCTTCTGTCATATCAGTCTCGTGCACTATGCTGCTTGCGCCAAATCCATGAATTAAGATATGCTATTTGTTGAGTAACCCAATACATAGCTCTTGAGTTCCAAAACCAATGTGTGTATCTTTTCATTTTACCATCCTATCTTGTTTCACTATACAACTTAAATCCATTTTAGTCAACCTGGAAAAGGTCTTGTGATACTTTTTAAGTAGTTGCACCTCACCAGTATCGTATTGTTGATACCAGTACGACTTCCCTTCTCTTGTCTCTACCCACTGGTTCATGCTGCTATCCGACTAAAGTTACTGTGCTTCTCAAAACGAATCACTGAGTGAAACTTATCATATAGCTGATCCCCCTTATGAGAGATCACAAATACATTGGTATCTTGAGCTAGCGTCTCGAGTATCTTTAAGAACTCTTCCGTACCACCCGAATCAAGCGATGAGTCGAAGACTTCATCCATGATGAGTAGGTTAGTGCTAGCACTATTCCGGAGCTTAGCAATAGCCCGCCAGGTAAACATAAGACTAAGATCAATACGCATTTTTTCTCCCTCGGAGAAAGAGGCATAGCTGAAATCGTCGCGGAAACGCGATCGTATAGTTTCATTAAAGGTCTCATCAAGTTCGAACTGGACAAAGAAGTCCATTGCTGCAAGGTATTTATTGATTAGTTTATTGACAATTGGAACATATTGTTTAATGATCTTAGTCTTGATACCTGTATCCTTAAGTACATATCCCGCAACATCATGCAAGGCCTTCTGGAAGGCGAGTGTTTCCTTTAGAGTCTTACTCTCAGTAAGAGTCTGCTTTAGGTCACGCAGCTCATCAATGCTAGATGTATCGCTCGCATATTCTTTCTTGAGGTCTTCGATTTCCTTATTTAGATCCCGAATGTAGTTGTTGTTGTATTGAATCTGTCGGAAGTTCTCTGTGATAGATTCGTTCAGAGTCTTGATCTGTCCATTAATAGTATTGATCTCACCGATACGTGTATTAGCTTTCGTATATTCATCCTCTAGCTTAACTAGAGCATCATTGATCTCTTGCGACTTAAGAGACCGCTGCTCGATGGTGTTTGCCTTGAAGTCATGATCGATACCCTGCTTACATGTAGGACAGTTATCGTGATCATGAAAGAACTGAATGTCCTTATCTAGCTTCTTGATACGTTCTTTGAGCTGACGATCCATATCTTGGATCTTCTTGACCTTACTATTCAACTTATCACTATCTGTAATCTGGAATGATAATTTGGTCACCTGGACTGTCAGATCCCCGTTAGTGGAAATAAGTTGTTCAGAGGCTTCGTTGTATTCGTCAATCTTACCCTGCTTCTGTGTGATAATAGCAGCGTTGTTACGATTAAGAGTCTCGATGTGCTTTTTGTGTAGTTCAATCTTCTGCTCACACAGATCAATTCGATAGTCGACATCAGTAGTCTTGACCTTATTGTCAGACTGCTTGTCCTTAAGAAGACTATTCATTACAGAGAAGATCTGTATGTCAAGAAGATCCTCGATTACCTCACGTCTGTGTTGTGATGGAAGCTGCATGAAAGGTACGAAGTTAGCCGAACCCAGAACCACAATCTGACTGAACGACTTAGGATTCATTCTCAGAATGTTCTTCTCAAGTACTTCTTGATACTCTCTTGACGAGGAGTCTTGGTTCAATAGCTCACCATTAACAAGGATCTCAAATACAGCTGGCTTAATACCTCGACGTACAAGATACTCCTTGCCGCCTACAGAGAACTCAACCTCAACGAGTGTATGCTTACCAGTGATAGCATTGACAAGCTGCGGCTTATTGATATTGCGGAATGGCTTGCTGAACAAAGCAAAGCACAAGGCATCAAGCATCGTAGACTTACCAGCACCATTGTCGCCAACAACCAAGGTAGAGTTAGAGCGATCCAGATGGATCTCCGTCATCACATTACCAGTTGACAGGAAGTTCTGCCAACGAAGTTTCTTAAAATATATCATATAATTACTCTACGGTTAGGGCTTCCGTGTACAACTCAGACAGAAACTTGTTAAGATCGTTATTGTCGACCGATGAATTAATCATATTAGCATAATTCTTCAATATAGTCAACGTGTCTTCTGCCTCATCTACAATATCAGAATCATCTTCGAGCTGTAGATTCAGATTGTCTTCAACTACCTGCAGGTCAACAACACCAGCCTTTTCAAGACGGTCGATATACATATCAAACCAGTATGGGTTGGACTTGTTCTTGACAACAACCTTGACAATACATCCTCGTGCAGATTCAAAGTCAAGTGTATCAATCTGACTATGATCTGCCCAGCTAGAGTCATCATAGAACCACTTCTGGAACATACTATACGGATTCCGTATGAAGGTCAGCTCTCGTGTATCTGTATCAAAGATATGGAACCCACGAGGGTCATTATAGTCTGACCAGGTCATCTCGTACGGAGTACCCACATAGTGAATGTTACCACGTGATGACTTATGGTGGAAGTGTCCTGACAGTACAGTATCAAACTTATCAAACAACTTCGCGTCCATACCATGATCGTTGATAGCACCACGATACATCTCAAAGCCTACAAGCTCAAGGTGACCAAGAAGAATCTGTGAATCAGTCTTATTGATGTGATCGAGGCAGAGTTCGTAGTTACCAGAGCATACCCATGGTAGCAAAGTCATCTTTGTGCCATCATAATCAATGTCTACAGGATCTGAGTAGGTGCTTACTGTACCCGCATAGTCTTGTAGTAACAGCTCGGGTGAGTTGACTTCGTTTGTATTCTTAAAGTAGGTGTCATGGTTACCCACGAACACATCCATATGTATACCAGCTTCGACGAGCCGATCAAACAAATACTCCCTAGAGCGCTTGAGGGTATA
>Ga0181358_1000785_pt1 | contig 14358 bp, 17 predicted proteins | sample Fa13VDMM110SD_FD_130096 | JGI IMG/M metagenome (GOLD analysis project Ga0181358, IMG submission 130096) | Freshwater viral communities from Lake Michigan, USA - Fa13.VD.MM110.S.D | ecosystem: Environmental > Aquatic > Freshwater > Lake | place: USA: Michigan | collected 2013-09-24
CAAGACATAATTAGCGAGCATACCAAAGGAACGACGACTATAAGCACACCAAGCGTATATAGCACAACCTGTAATCCAAACTGGGTACAAGGCAAGAAGAGGAGGAGTAGGCACGGTGACGGCCATAGTGATAGCACAACCAATAGATATAGCCCAAGCAAGGACCTCAAGATAAAAACGAAGTTTATGACTTTTGTAGTCTTCTCGGATCCAGCCAAATGTTCCACTTAGTATCTCGTTCATTCAGGCAAACGCTTGGTTACACCAAGAATCATTTCGATGTCGTTCCATTCTTGTTCGTGATCTTTCCAATTGTCTTTGTGTGCAATTGAAATTGCCTTGTTGATAACGCTGGGTTTGATTTGTAATTCTTCTGCAACTGCTTTTACAGTTTCTTTTAGACCTTCTTTAAGATCTTCTACTTCGCGTAACACATTACCACCTTCGGTGATAAGTCGTTCTAGCTTTGCTTTTTCTTCGGGACCGTACATTCTTGTTGACATAATTTCTCTCCTATAGAACTATTATATAGTCAAAGAAAAAGCCGGTCAACTAAATTGCCGGCTTTTAGGTGTAATTGGATTAATTACTTTCAGTCTTCGCTTAGTACATCGTACATTTCGAAACGACCACCGTTACGCTCGTACAACATACCTGCAAATACTTCTGCCTTGGCACTTTCTGTGTACTTGGATGCAGCAACTCTTTGAGCCCATGCAAACAATGTTGTGTCGATAGGATCGATAGCCTGTTGTCCGCCACTTTCTTGAACCAACTTAATCATGTCTCTAAAAGACAAAACATTTTCAACTGATTCTGCAACTGAACGCTTTTTGCCTTTTGGCATCATCTTAGATTCAGTTTTAGATGCAATAGCTTTTTGTAGACCTGGAGGAAGTTTTTTCTGCTTGTCTGACAGGCCTTTTTTATCTGCACTCTTGTCATCACCTTTGTCACCGGCTGCACTTTTCATTGGCTCTTTCTTGTCGCCGTCTTTGTCAAGATCTAAAAAGTCTGGCTTGGCACCTTCTTCTAATTTGCTTTTGCAATCAGCTATCATCTGCTTCAACTCTTTCTGGTTGCAATCGGGATGCATTTTGCAAATTTCAGCTACAGATTTTCCATCCTTACACATCTTTTTAATGTGTGACATTGGAGGGCATTTCTTTTCGCCTTCTTCTTTAGCTGCTTCGACCATTTTCATAAACTTGCTTTTGAACACGGGCTCGAGGCTTTCGTCTTTCTTGGACTTCTTAGATTTTGGCTCGTCATCACCATCATCTTTAGGAGCCTTGTCACCACCATAGTTCTTACCGGCGGAGTGCTTAACACCAGTAGCTGTCTTTTCAATAGTGCCGCCAGTTGAACTAGACTTTTTGTCGCCTACTTTCATTTCTTCTTTTACTTCTTCGTCTTTCTTTTTCTTGGCTTCTGCTACATAAGTAGTTTGACCAGCTAGAACACGAAGTTGTGCATCTTCGTTTAGTTGCACAGCTTTATCCAATGTTGGTGCAGCAGGAGTAGAAGCAGGAGCTTCCATACTGTCTAATTTGCTTAATATTGATTTGAAGTCCATTTTTTATCTTCCTTGATATTTTTTCTGTAGCCATTGTTCGCAAAGGCCGCTTTTTACTTGATACTGTGCTGATTCTTCATAGCTTCGAGGACCAGTTTCTACAGCGTCTGCTGCGGCTTGATCGTAGGCCATTTTTTCATGTACAGAATTCATGTGGTCGTTGGCTTCAGTAATATAACTGCTGATCCAGCCGTCTAATTCATCACCCTCGTTGATCATTTTGTAAACGGCCATTGCATTTCTAGCTATCTGTGCTAGTTGTGCTTTTGCCATTGCTGCTTCGTGATCGGGCTTTTTAAAGTTCATATTATATTTATCTTTTTAGCAAAGAGCCGCCAGTTAACAAATTTGTACCTTTAAGGTCTAATGCATTTTTAGCAGTTCCGTCTTTGTTTTTGGCAGTTTTTCCGGGTTTATTTTTGTATACAGCACCTACACTCACATTACCAGCACTGGTAGCACCGGCTGTGGCTGTTTCAAAGATTTCCCGGATTTTCATAGTATATTATTTATTCTTCTTGGCACGACCAGCTTTCATGTTAGCTAACCAATGTGCCATACGCTGTTTTTCGCCTGATGAATTCTTAGCAGTCTTTCTTAGGCTACTTACACTGGCTTTGGTATTAACACCACTGCGTTTGGCCAAACCTTTGCGTCCAGGCTTCTTGCCATCTGCAAAGTTTTCTTTGATGTCAACATCGGGAACATCTACAACCCAAACTTTAGGATCATGCCCTTGATCCAATAGTGTAGCGATGCGAGTATTACCGGCAATTAGATCCAAATAACCGTCAGGCCAACGACCTACAATAGGTAGTTCGACTTTGCCACGATTTACCAGTACAGCCGCTCTTTTTCTTTTTTCTGGTTCTAAATTAGATAAATCATTGTCAACATTGCCGACATCTTTTAAACTTGACCACTTGGCCACACTACCCTGCCGAGAAATCTTGATCCACTGATCCTTGCCTAATTTTTGAAATTCTGGATAACGATTTGCTTCAAGCCATTCGTTTTCTAAATCGGGTTTAGTATAGATCACACCTCGCATTGCATCTTCACCCACTCCACCACCGTCTCCGCCACCATCACCCGAGTCTCCGCTGTAGCCAGCATAGTATCCGTATCCACCATACAGTCCAGGACCATATGCGGCACGAACTCGACGTTTCTTCTTGCCTTCTTCGAAATTTTGGGTATTACGATTAGCATCAACAGGTTTTTCTAAGTTCTTAGTTTCCCACCAGTTCAAATAGCTCATTGCTGTATTGTTTAGATACCATGCTACATTGCTATAGGTTTTTAATTTATTAAATGCTTCTGGATTGATGGGTTTCCATGAGCTTCTAGATTTAGTATCTATCATGCCTTTAAGTTCTTTACCAGCAAATTTGGTAAAGAACACCTCCATATCCAGCAAATAATAACTAGCACAGTCAAATATCAGTTCATGATCTGTCGTAGCATTTGGCCAAGCATGTTGATAAGTTTTGACCCAGCGTTCAGTCTGATCCAATTCACCAGGATTGCCTCTGGTCACCCCCGGCATTCCAGGCACCGGTACATGGCTTTGATGATATTCGCCTGAGTCCCGTACATAGTCTATCCCGCCTAGATCTCTAATGCGTGGACTCCAGTATGGAGTGACATCACCAATAGGTATAAAGATACTTTCCAACCCATGGAATCCTCTGGCACTGCTAGGAGGTGTCATACGACAAAATACTGGGTATTGTATTTCTAGTTGTTGAAGTATGGCCATTTGATTTTTGGCGCCTACTCCACCTTTACGAGCTTGTGGATTTTTGATATCACTGTTGTCTATCTTGGCCAATAATGTCATAGCGTTGTTGTGACTAAAGGCACGATATACTAAAGGTTGATCGCCTAATTTTTCGCATAATTTTGCCGCAACAGCAATACGATTCTTAAAATGATCTAGTTTGTCAGCACGACTAACTAATTCTGTTACAAATTCACTTGCTCTCATATCAGCAGTTCCAACGACGCCTTGCTTTACAAATTGCCTTGTCTGGAGTTTTTGAACAGCTAATATTATGCATTTTCTGTTGTCCAGCTGATCTAGAACAGTAACTTGATCGGCGTTTGCTGGCCTTGCTACCCTTTTTTAATTTGCCGGGCTTGGTGGTCACGGCTGTCTTTAACTTTGAACCTGGATTCTCTCTACGATAAGAATTGACAGCTTTCTGACTCATACCGTCAGTCTTATCTCTCTTGTTGGCTTTTTGCCAATCTTCGTTGACCATCTCTGATGTTACAGCAAACACATATAGCTCGTCGTCTGTAAGCGTTGACAAATCTTCCCACACAAGATCAGCATCAATGGCATGTTGATCTGCAATCTGTTCAATAATGCTTTCGATCATATCAAATTCTTGTTCTAGCTCTAGATCTTCTTTCTTGGCGGTCTTGGCCGCATCCTTCCATGCTTGTGCTGTAGGTGCTTTAGGATGACTTGCATCTCTACTGGTGCCAGCCTTCTTACGCTTGTTAACATAGTAATATAGACCTTTCTTCTCAGCCTCCGCTACGCCTTTGTGTTCACCTGTTTTGGGATTTTCGTGATCACCAACTTTAACACCCTTTTTATAAACTTTCTTTCCTGTGCTTGGACTAATATAGTAATCGCCTTTGGCATCGTACCCAATACTTTTTATTTTATATTTTGCACCGCCGCTGCCTTCTGCCACACTTTCGTTCTTAGCTTTACCCTTGTGTGCTTTACTCAATCTATCTTTAAGAGCACCTAGCTCTTCTTGACTTGCACCGTTACGAGCTGCTTGTGCGGCTTTGGTCATGTATTCTTTACCGTGTTTCTTGACTCCGGTATAGTATTGAAGACCACTTTCTTCTACTTCATCTTCTTTAATTTTTTCGCAGTCGTTAACACGCTTGCCTTTATTTTTACCTGTACCAGGCTGTGTGCCAGTTTTTCTATATCCTGGCCAGCAGTTTTTTGGTCCTGCTACACCTTCAATTATAAATTCTTTTGCTTTCATACTTGACTGTAAGGATTGCTCGGGCGATCCTCTTCTCCTTTTTGTTCTGGATATACCAAATAGGTATCAACGCCGGGAACGCTTCCAAGAAACATTCCCTCTTTCATTTTGTGTAAAGGATCGTTGGCATCTAACACGCATCCGTCTCCTTCATCTAGATCAACAGTATAAGTTACACGATATTGTTTCATACAGAAAAACTGCTGCCGCAGCCACAGGTTGATTGAGCATTGGGATTGGTAATAACAAACTGACTGCCCATTGCTTCTTCTTTGTAATCAATAACTGCACCCTGTAGATATTGCATACTCATAGCATCTACTAGTACATTAAATTTTTCGTCTACAGGAAATTCAAAGTCGTCTTCATTGACCTCTTCATCAAATGTAAACCCATAACTGAATCCACTGCATCCCCCACCTTGAACAAAAGTGCGCAACTTCAACTGTGGATTGTGTTCATCAATCAATAAATCTACGATTCGTGTTTTAGCTGCGTTTGTAATTTCAATCATTCTGTTGGCGCCTCGCCTGTAATCGAAACAGTCCATTTTTTACCAGTAGCTGCTGATTTTTTAGCGGCCCAGTCTTTCAACTGCTGGTAGTGAGTCTGTTCGCGATAGTCGTCGGCATATTGTCCGCGACCTTTAAATACTTTCCACTTTTTACCGTTGATATAAACAGCAAAATTGTTTGGAGGTTCTGTGTTACCTTCGTCCCAGTCTTCTGGATCTCTTACTCTTTCTGCTACAGCTTGCTGACCATGTTTCTTAAGATCGTTATCGAACTGTTTGTTGGTGGCCTTATTAATACCTTTGAAACGTTTATCTCCGCGAGCATAATCACCATCGGCATCTGCTTTCTTGGCGTCTGCACCAGCAGCTTTTTTATACTGTGCTAACTTATCAGTACTTAATTCATGTATTTCGTTAGACTCGCCTCTCATGGCTTTTTTCAGTTTCCACTGTTCTATAGAATTCCATTCTCGATCAGTGAGAGGTATTCCTCTTCGATGTTTGTCTAATAACAGCTTGATCCAAGCATCGTCATTGTTTTTATAGTTGCTAATGACTCTAGAATCTTTGGCTGGATCCCATTTCTTTTTAGGTGCAGGCTCAGTTTTGAGAAAACTCAATACACCTTCATCAGCTACATCTTCTTCAAACTGTTTGTTTTTGTGTTTTGTGTCGCCTTGCTTTTCGGCTTTCTTTTTATCTTTGTGTTGGCCAGCACCGCCCATCTTGGCGTTCTTGGCCACAAAGTTACGAGGCTTTTCTACTGGTATAAATTCTTTTGCTTTCATAATATTCTTAATCCTGTCTTTATTGCTTCGTGCATGGCCTGTCCAACCTTGATATTTCTTTTGTGCAACTCGTATTGTAGTGTGCGAAATTTGTTGTTGCCCTGCATAACAACTGATTTAATTTCATTGATGTCTTGATGATTAATGTTATTTAATATATTATTAATTGTTGACTCAACTGCGGGTTCTTTTAATCCCATACCTTTTCTGGTAATATCCATAAGGTGTTTGATCCAATCTTCTCCAAGTTTGTTAACATCGAAAGCATTAGACCATGTGGCTAATGCTTGTTCTGGGGAATCATTTTTTAAACTATTACGCAATGCAGTACCGCTAATACCTGTACCGCGAGGTGTAACATCTAATGTTACTTTAACATGCTCATAACCTGAAAATTTATTAACCGCTTTCATTAAGGCAGCAGGCATAGTTAAATCTTTTCTATCTTCTCCAACCATAATAATAATATTATCGTAGCGCGGCGGCTTGCCCGGCAGTGGGTTAATCAACTCATGTTTTACTTTTTGTATCAGTGATCCACCTGAAATCACTGTAGATATATTATCTGCAAGATTGGGATACAGCTTGTGCCATGTCTGAACTTTAACTGCTGGAGGAATAGGATCATCCTTGCCTTCGGCATTGCCAATAAACAGATAAGGATCACCGCCTACTGAATTTGCTTTCTTAATTGTGTAGTCTAATAGTTCTTCGTGACCTTTGTGTCCTACAAAACTGCCAATGGCTACAACAGCAGTCTTATTGCTGTTCTCCCTGCCACGATCAGTACGGGCCGCAGCCTGTGCTGCATTTTTGTTAGCAATGATATCTTTTTGTTCTGCACTGGTAACCTTAACAGGACCTAGTCTTGTATTAAGTACAATGCCTTCGTAGTCTTTGCCCAGCATGTCTTTGCCTACAATGTTGGGATCGTTGATGATTGCTTTTTCTAATGCTAGAGCAACTGGTGCTAGTAATTCTTTTGCTTCACGCTTTTGCGCTAACTTGCCACTCGACAGTAAAGATTTAATTTGTTCTATGTTTTCTAACGGTGGAACAATGGCAGTGACATCTAGCGCATCGTTTTGTGTTAGACTGTTATCGATAAACATAACACTGCCTTGACGACCTAGGCCAGTTAGTTTCTTGATAACTTCGGAGGAGTTGGGAATATCGTTGCCTGAGTCAGCATCAACAACCGCAAACGGAACTAGGGCTAATTGCACACCTTCGGGTAATTTGTCGTACTGTATGCCCACAAATTTTAATTTGCCTTCTGGCGTTTCTGTAGCAAATGGCAAGAATAATACTTCGCAGGTAACCTGTTTGTTTATTAAAAACTTACTGCCTAGCTTGCTGTCAACCAATTTGATGGCGCTCATCATCTCGTTAAACAAGTCATCAAACAATTGAGCGCGACCTAGAATGTCTGGATCTTGGGTACCTTTCTTTTGATGGTAGTCTACAAAACTTGCTTGGTATCTCGGTTCAGTACGACTAGTACCCATAAAAGGCTTGCCTTCGTTGTTCTTACCAAAGCGACCACCAAAGCCGTCTACTTTAACATTCAACGGAATATTTTGTAATTTGAAACTGCCATTGCCATCGTGTATCTCGTCAATGAGATCTAATAGGTCAATGGGTTTTAGATCACGCAGATGCGGCATGCCTTTGCGTAGTTGTGCTTTTACTTCGCCGGCTTCTTGAATACTTTCAGTGGGCTGGCCCTTTTGTTTTTTCAATGATGCTCTTGGACGAGGATCATCGGGATTGGCTTTTTTGTATGCTTCTACTTCGTTGTGATCATCTTCGTAGGCTTTGGCCATTTGAATGGCTTTGGTACGCATGGCTCCAAGTTTAAGTTTTTCTAACATGGCATCTACGGCTGCAAATTTAATTTCACGATCTCTAACAGGATCATTTGCAGTGATCATTTGTGCGCCGGGCTCAAATACAATATCTAAAAACTCAGTAACCGCAGTTTGTTTGGCATTTGTGTCTAGGTACTTGTTTATTAAGTCAAGTGTGCCTAGGAAACTTTGTTGTAATTGACTATCATCACCATTAGGTGAAGTACCAAAGAACAATTCAAATTGTTTACTTAGATCTTGAATGTACTCGCTGTCTTTGGGTGATAGCGGTTCCATAACTGGAACACCGTTGATTTCTTTTGGTTGTCCTGTTTCTGGATCAATATAAGGCTTATACTTGGCTCTTGCGCCACCGCCTTGACTGCTGGCAACAGCAAAACTAAAGTTAGAATCTGAAGTAGGTCCAGTAATGGCCATCTTGCGATTTTTACCTGCCCCTGCCAACTTGGCAATGTATTTTTCACTTGGGGCTGCTTTGGCCAACGCTCTATAGATATATTTGTGGAACACACCCTTGATGCCTGCTTTGACATCTTCCCAATCTGAACTGTGACTAAATCTATACCAGTCATCTGGAGTATTTGTTTCGGGATTGTATTTGCCAAATTCAAAATCAATTTGAATCTTGACCGGTGGATTTTCAAATTCAAACAAGCCGTTGAACTGTTCATTTCCTCTGCTGAAGCCTAAGAACACAGCATCGCCAATTTTTTTATTAGTGATGCTGTTTAGGAATTCTTCTACCTGACCTTCTAGATTTTTATCAATCTGTGTATCAATATCACCAACCTTGGGTTTATTTTTAACAAACTCTTCGTCGCTGATGCCTTTGGTATTAAAAAAATGTAAACTGCTGCCGCCAAGGAATTGTTTGCTCTTTAGTAATTCGGGACTCCACATAGGAGTTTTATTTTTTGTTTTAAATGCGCGATCGATGTCGTTTAACAGTTTATCTAATAGCCCAACCATGTAGGTACGATTATGCACCTTAAGATCAATTTCGTCAGCTTTCTTATCGCCAATACTTAAATTGCCACCTTCGTATAGATACTGTGACTGTTTTTTAAAGGCGAATAGTTCATTTAATAACACAAATATCTCCGATTATTTCTTTTTACTGTAGTCGCCTTTTTTCATAAAATGTTCTTGTTGTTCAGCTATGTTTTTGGCCAGTTCAATTAGCTTGTCTTTAGAGAATTTTTCATTTCTTCCCTCAACTTGGAACTTTTTACAATAGGTTTCGCACACGCTCTCTAATGGAGTAATGTATAATTGATATGCTTTGGGATGACCTTGATGCTCTTTATGCTTTCTAATAGCAGGAAAGAATTGTTTGCTGAGTACATCAGTGTCGTTGTCAATGAAGAATTTTAGATCACCCAGCCAGTCTATGTCCTGGTCTGCTTCATTAGGTGCCCCAATAGGGCTAAACATTTCTTTTAATAACATATAGTATGGTTCCGTAAGGTCATACTATATTTATCGCTTGCGTTGAGTTAGTGATTGTAACGGATAGCAGTGATTATTCCGTTGTGCAAGTTGTATGCAGCACGAATCCATACAAAATTTCCAGTAAAATTACGGGTGTTTGTAGTAGTCCATACAGTACTGTCATCACCAAGACCAATTTCTGTACCAACAACATCAACCCAGTCAGAATCAGCAGGATACATTTCTAATGTTCCTTGGATTTTGATGCTGCCTATGAAATCTGTTACTTCGTATATAACGGTATGTAACCCGTCACTACGACGATTATAGCCTGCACCTTTACGCTTTTCACCGTAGGTGTATGTAGAATCAGCAGCTTCTAGGCTAACATTGTTAAGTAATACTCGACTTTCTGTGCTCATCTGTTATTTATCGTTGATTACATAATCGTAGATGCGCCCGAGCGCCTCTGGATTTCGCAATTTTAGCATTAACAGAGTCTGACTGTCCTCTATCAGCACATATCTTCGATCCCAGTTCCAGTCAGTCTTTATAAACCATTCTTTTACAACATTACTGATTAGTATCCGATTGTTCTGCCCCGTGATCCAGTCAACATACTCTTTCTTATCTTTCCTGTCTTTGATCTTGTGTGGCAATAAAAATGCTTTGTAAGCATACCTATTGTGAGGAAGTTTTTTAACAATAATAGATCCAGTGTTTTCTAAGAGATCTAAATCTTTTTCGTTTGGTTCTGATCTAGCACAGGCCATTTCTTCAAAGGCCAAAAACAGATCAGTGTACATTGTTTTATCATTAGTGTAGATATCAATGGCACTGCACTCGATGCGTTTAGACCAAAGCTCTTTATCCCACTCAAGAAGAAAACTGCTAAGTGCAATCAGTTCTTGTCTGTGCAAAGATGCTCTAGCCATAGTACTATGAGTGTGTTTTTGACCGTCAAAATTAAGCAACGGTATTTTTTCTAAACTGTTCTGTCGAAAAATAGACACACCGGGGATATTCAGGGTGACTTTATATAACCACTTGTTGTAGAATCTACGATTAGTGATATCAGCTTTCAACATTTTCCACAACCTGCGCCGCAGCTTTAAGAGCTTTTCTTTCAGCTTTTGTTAAAGGCTTAAAGAATTTCCCTACAGCAAAATCTAAATCGTTGTTAACAATAGATATAGTTATAACCCCGCCATCCTTAAGATCGCCAAACAAAATTCGACGACTTAACGGAGACTTAATCTTGTTATCAATCAATCGAGCCAATGGTCTAGCACCCATTTTCTTATCGTAGCCTTTTGTAGCCATCCAATCAACTGCTTCTGTAGTAGCAACAATTTCTATACTCTTTTCTTTAACCTGTGCATTAAGCTCTGTGATAAACTTTTCAACAATCTGACAAACAGTAGTATGACTGAGGCTGGTAAATTTAACAATGGCGTCCAAACGATTGCGGAATTCAGGAGCAAAGAACTTCTTAACTGCTTTATCGTCTTCGCCGTCTTTGCCAAGATCACCAAAGCCTATGGTATTGCTTTCGTTGTCTCTAGCACCCAAATTGCTAGTCATAATTAAAATACAGTTACGACCATCTGCTACTTTGCCATTACTGCCTGTAATAAATCCATTGTCCATAAACTGCAAAAGTACATTAGTTACATCCTGATGTGCTTTTTCAATCTCATCAAGCAACAGGATACAGTTGGGAGTTTCTTGCAGCTTAGTAATCAACTGACCTGCATTTTCTTCGTAGCCAACATAGCCCGGAGGAGCACCAATAAATTTGGCCACACTGTGTTTTTCTTGGTATTCGCTCATGTCAAAACGCAACAAGGGCATATTCATTTTCTGACTCAACTGTTTAGCAGTTTCAGTTTTACCTGTACCAGTTGGTCCTGTAAACAAGAAACAACCAATAGGCTTGTTGGGTAATTTCATACCTGCCTGTGCAACAAAGATCTTGTCCAACAGATTGCTAACAGCATCGTCCTGTCCGTAGACAACACTTTTTAATCCGCTTTCTAGATCAGCAAGGTTTTTACTTTCTTTTTGTGCAACTGATTCTAAAGGCATATTAATCATTTTGCTGAGCTCGTAGGTAACTTGTTCAAGGTCAACAATTTGTTCAACACCATCAGTCTCTGGATCGTCTTTAAGTTTGTATCGTGCAGAAGCGCAATCAAGAATGTCAATGGCCTTGTCTGGTAACTTCTTATCGGGCATATATTTGATACTCAACTTAACTGCTTGATCAATTGCGGCATCTGTAATCTTGACATTATGATGTTTTTCATAATACTTCTTGATGCCTTTAAGGATCTTGATAGTAACTTCTTGACTTGGCTCATCAATGGTAATGCGTTGGAATCTACGCATGAGTGCGCGATCCTTTTCAAAATGTTTGCGATACTCTTCCCAGGTTGTTGATGCAATTAATTTAATCACACCCTTGGTAAGAATAGGTTTTAGAATGTTTGCTAGATCGTTTGAACTTTGATTAGCAGCGCCTGCACCCTGCATCATGTGTGCTTCATCAATGAAAAGAATAATTTTGCCTTTCTTTTCTAGTGCAGCCAACACAGCCTTAATGCGTTCTTCAAAATCACCACGATACTTTGATCCTGCAAGTAAAGCACTAATATCTAGTGTATAGACTTGATGATCCTGAATAAACTTAGGTACTTTCTTTTCAAAGATTTTACGAGCAATGCCTTCTGCAATAGCAGTCTTACCAACGCCGGGCTCTCCTACCATTAAGACATTACATTTGTTGCGTCGAGCAAGAACAAGTTGAATATTTTCAATTTCCTCATCACGACCAATAACTGGATCGATTTTTCTTTGTTTTGCTAGCAGGCTTAGATTGGTACAGAATTGATTAATAACTCGTTCGATTTGATTAGGTGATGCCACTGTTTGTTCTTGTTCTTCGTTGTTGGACAATACTTCTTGGAAGTGATTGATGAATTTCTCTTTGGTAATACCTCCTTTGGTTAGGAAGTAGAAAGCAAAGCTGTTCTTTTCGCTCATCACGCTAACAATGATGTCAAATATTTCCATACGCTGACGACCACTGAATAGTACCTGGCTGAAACAACGATTTAACACACGCTCAATGCTGTGTGTCTTTTTTGGCTTAACATTAGGATCTTGACTTTTGATATCATTAAGATTGTTTTTAAGATAGTGTTCTAGATTTGATTTAATAAAATTTGCATCAGCCCCAAACTCTTGCACTTGATTATAGCTATCAGCATCACTCATGATACCACAAACTAGATGTTCTATGGTAATGTATTCGTGTCCTAATTTTTTTGCTAACTTAATTGAATTTTCAAATATTGTTTGCAAACGTTGACTTGGTTCAATCATTGTGACCCTGTTCCTTATATTAAATTTTAATTTTACGCTCTTTGACTCTGTTAGTCAAGATTATAGTGTGTCTCTTAACAATTTTACTTTGTCAAGCTGTAAGGCAGATAGATTTGTTGGCATGTCAACTTTGATCATAATTAATAGATTGCCGCGATTTCTAGATCGCATAATAGGCAATCCTTCTCCTCGACAACTTAAAATTGTACCGTGCTTGGTTCCTTGTGGTACATTAATAGTTAACATTTTGCCGTCTAATGTTTCAATGTCAAGACTTGATCCAATAATTGCATCCCATACAGTAACAATTTTTTCAATAACAATATCACTGTGTTCTCTGCGGAATCGACTGTGTGGTCTAACATTAATATTAACAATTAAATCTCCGGGTCTTAGTTCTCGAACAGCATCGTCTCCCATGCCTTCGTATCTAATCTGTTGACCGTGTTCTATACCTGCTGGAATAGCAATGTTAATCATACGGTGTTTACCGCTGCCCGGGATAGTAATTTCGGCATTGATGTCTTTTCCGTTAAGAACATCTTCTAGAGTAATATCTATAGCAATGTTTAAAGTTTTATTTTTTTGTGCTGGTCGTCGACCAAATCCAGCTCCAAAGTTAAATCGATCAAACAAATCTTCCATGCCCGGAGGAGCACCGCCGCTAAAATGGAATTCAAACGGGCCTTGATTAAAGCTATTGCCATAACCACCACCTTGATTTTTAGGATCACCACCTAGATCAACTATTTGTTTTTTCTGTGGATCGCTTAGTACATCATAGGCTTCGCTGATTTTTTTAAATGTTGCTTCATCACCTCCGCGATCGGGATGATGCTTCATGGCCAACTTTCTGTAGGCTTTTTTAATATCGTCGTCTGTGGCGTTTTTTCCAACGCCTAGTGTAGAGTAATAGTCCATAGTTTATTATACATGAAAAGAAAGGCTGCGTCAAGCAGCCTTGTATTTAATACCGTTGTTAAAAAGAAATATTATTTCTTAACTGGTACTTCTGTGGCCTCATGCTTTTTGTGCTTTTTGACTTCTTTGCAATCTTGCTTGGGCTTTTTGGTTTTTGGATCAATAACGGGCTTGCCGTCTTTGCCCTGTAGGTCAACACAGATTTTTTTGGTTTCTGGTTTCTTTTCTTCAGCGGCTACAGGAGCCATTGCAAATGCTGAAACTAATAATAATGCTAATAATTTTTTCACATCATGCTCCTTTCTTAGCCAACATGGCTTGAATTTTTTCTTGAATAATCTTTGCCCAGAATGGTTGTGGAAAATTCCATCCTACAAATGCTCCTACTGCTATCCATAATAGTGTATCTAACATGACTCGTTCCTTTAAATTTGTGGTTGCTCTGGTTGCATTGGTGCTGGCTTACCGCCAAACCCTGCAACCACTGCTGGTGCTGTTGCAACTGGGGTTGTTCCCCAGCTTGGTGCTGATGTAAAACTTGTGCTTGGGGCCGAAGCCGTTGCCGATCCAAATCCTGTATTGCTACCAAAGCTGCTTGGTGCTGGTGAACCAAATCCTGCTGAAGGTGTACCAAATGTTGTGGTGACGCTTTGTGCCATTGGTTGCATGCCACCATTGTTGGCTCCGCCAAGTTTTTCTTGTGTTCGTCCCCATGCTGCAAGACCTAGAACTGCACCCATGGCAATATGGAACAGCCCGGCACCTTGCAGTGTTATTGGTTGCCATTGAGTTTTAACTTCACCGCCACCTATAACTTGGATCACACTCCATAGCACAGGAAACAACATAA
>Ga0181358_1000787_pt1 | contig 14342 bp, 4 predicted proteins | sample Fa13VDMM110SD_FD_130096 | JGI IMG/M metagenome (GOLD analysis project Ga0181358, IMG submission 130096) | Freshwater viral communities from Lake Michigan, USA - Fa13.VD.MM110.S.D | ecosystem: Environmental > Aquatic > Freshwater > Lake | place: USA: Michigan | collected 2013-09-24
ACATAGCCATGATAGTTGCCCCTCTAATGAAGAACGACTTCTGAATTGCTTTTGCGTCTTGCGTAGCCATCTCACCAAAGGACGCACGGTAAAGAACATCTAGACCTTGCATGCGTGCGTTCAAGAATGGAACGGCTGCAGTCAAAATCCGCACGACGGCTGAGTTACCCTTACGGTTGAAGTTCATCACCTCAAGCGCACGGTACAGGGCTTCTGCCTCGTTGCCTGTCTCAGCCAGTACATTCTTGTAAACCTCCATACGGGTAGCGGCGTCAGAGGCTGTAGTGCCTTTCTCTAACGCTCCCCATAAGGATGTAAACGGCTTGGTGATCTTGTCAAAGGTTGTGCTTGGACCGTACTTGGCTAACTCTTTACTGAGTTGCTTACCGCTTGCTTCCACATTCTGTGAGAACTCATAGCCACCCAAGATACCAGCGTTTAAAAGCGCTTGGTATTCTGGAGCAGTGCCACGCAACGCACCAGTGAAGTTCTTGACTGCGGACGCCACGGGCGTCATGCTGACACCGCTAGTTACCCATGCAGACATAGAGTCACGCACCATGTTGGCTAACATGAATCCGGGGTCTTTGGTAACTAGGTTACGCAAGAGGTTAGCTGGACCTGCAAAGAAACCGAGGAACGGCAAGTCAGGCAAGTTTAAACTCTGCATGGAGTTGTACAACGCATGGTCTGCAACGATGTAGGCTTTCTTCTCACCATTCACCAAAGCGTACACGGTAGAGGGTCCAGTATCTGTTGGATGGGTTGGCACAGCCTCACCAATGTCCTCAAACACTTTAATAGCACGTTGAGCCGCTGTGTTCTTCATACCGGCTTGGATGCCAGACTGAACGTTACGGACGATAGTCTCCATCAGGTCAGCGATGGGAGCATCTGAGCCTTTGAGTTTCTTAGGACCCCTGACACCAGAGATGCTTTGGAACACCTTGGGACCGAGGGTTGCCTCATCTTCCAACTGGCGGTAGAACGGTAGGTAGTCTGAATACTTGCGGTACTCATCTGCACGCTCTTTACTCAGTACACCTGTGTCTACTTGGTACTGGACTAGTGCGTTGTTGAACTTGTTCCACTCTTCAAATATCTGTTTAAACTCAGGATACTGCTGGCCTAGCTGGTCAGCGTATGCCATGTCGGTTGGCGTGTAGTTCTGCTCTTTACCGTCCTTGAAGTATCTACGGGCACGTTTAGCACCGGCATAGAACTGCCACATCTGATAAACACGGGGGTCGCCATATCTTGCCAACGGAGAAAAGATAGCCACGGGACCTTTGATGCTTCCATCAATTGTGGTTATACCGTTACGGAACACTGGAGCACCGCCGTTGCGGTCATGTACACCTAGGACAGAGGCTGTTACACCCGCCGACAGATCAGACATGAGTGCGGCTGATTCAGCGCTTTGGTCAGCAAGGAGGACGGCTCCACCCATCTTCTTAGCACGCCTCTTGTCTGCCACGCTCATGGCGTTGTAACGGTTCAAAGCCTTGGCACGGAAGTCAGACCATGACTGAGGAGAGATGGCTTCCATCATCCTCTCAATAAAACCTTTCTGTTCTCTTACGGAAGTGGTTCTGTCAATCGCATCATTGATAGCGGCTGGAGTAACGGCACGTAGACTTAACTTCTCACGAGTCTCCTGACGCCACAGGGCGGGAGACATAACCTTGTATGCATTCAACGCACTCTTATCGTCCTCAGCCATAGCCTGACGAATACCGCTGATGGTGTTCATCTCTTGCATGAGTTTCAGTGCGTCGCTTTCGTTGCCAGCAAATTTCTCGGCAGCATTGCTTAGCTGTTTAAACGCTTTGGTTGCAGAAGTCTTGCGCTGGGAAACCATCTCGCCTTCAGCAACGTTTCCTTGTGCTTCCTGATATCTGTTGTGTAAATGCCAAACGTTATCCGGTACACCAATAGGAACGCGCTTCAAACTTAGACGGATGTCAGGATTAGTTGGGTCGTAAGTGCCTTGGTTGCCAATCGCAGACTTAATCTGTGTTGGTTCAAAGGCTATATAAACATCTTCTTCCGGGTCTTTGGTTATGTTTTGTAAATATATCCCATCAAACCCCTCATTTATAAGCAATTGACGATGTCTTGCGTCATGGTCTCTCCATCTGCCTTCCTTGACACTTGTCTCTTCTGCAATTTTTCTTGTTCGCAAATAATCTTTTCTAGACGCAGGATTTTTTATTGATAGATAAACAGGGTATACGGATGGAGAATCTCCACCTCTTGAAGAAATGTCGGCATATTGAGATGCGATTTCGGGATTTCGCGCCGTCCAAATACCAATTGCCTTAGTTGGGTTGTACTTAAATTCTGAAAAGTCTTTTCCAGTTCCGTGATACATGACCAAAGGCTCACCATCTTCGTTGACGACCTTGCTGCCTGCAAAGAAGCGTTTAAACTCAGGTGTGTCTGGGGCTTTACGCAGACTTAAACGGATATCGCCTTCTGCCTGTGCCTGACGGGCTTGCTCGGCTGTCATGCCAAACTGTGCGGCTTGTTCAGTGCTTACTTCGCCTAATCCAAACGTTCCAATGTTTCCTGTAACGGACTTGATGGCGGTCGGGTTGTAGATGGCATAGTTCTTAGTGCCGGCTTCTAGGACAGAGAACCCGTCAAAGCCAGCGCGTTTGATGGCTTCTTGCACCTCAGGGCTTTCAATGCGAGGCCAGTTACCACGGGAGATCATTCCCTTAACAGCGGCTAGGTACTGCTCAGGGTTTTCCTTTTTACCTAAGGTCTTGCTGTAGTTGGTGAGTTTGTCCATGACCAAATTCACATCACTAGGATTGGCGTAGTCAAAGACGTTCTTGGCGCTGACATACACCGGCATGATGTTGCCGCGTGTAGGCAGCAAGTTGTTTAAACTCTCAATGATCTCGCCATCAATTTGAAATGGCAGGTTCTTGAGATCAGGGACGCGCTTCTTGAGGTTCTTCTGAATCTCTATGAGTTCATTGGCATTGATCTTTCCGTCCCGCTCGGCCTGTTCAGCCACAACAGAAATGAGTTCGGCCTTCTCGTCACGGGTCAAAGCCTTATAGGCTTCAGCACGCATGTAGTCCTCACCCATGCCTGTGTAGTTCTCAGCCACCACAGGGTTAGTGGTAATGAAGATCGCACTAGCCTGTTTGCCTTTGAAGATGGTGATGTCACGGGCGGTGCCGTGGTACATGATCAATGGCTCACCACCGGACGTGAAGTAACTACCAGTGAACCACTGTTTAAACTCTTTAGATTCTGGCGGCTGGCGCTGGCTGCGCAGGTCAGGCATCAACGCACGGAGGCTTAACTTCTCCTTGTACTCAACCACAGCCTCAGGGTTATATCCTTGACCATAGTCAATGACCAACTCTTTCTCTGCGGGGTGACCAATCATCCACACATGCTCAGGAGTCAAGTCCATCTCAACAACTTTAAGTTTGTCTTTAGGAACTTTTCTGTAGGTGGCAAGGTTAGCAAAAGACTGTGCAATGTCAGGACGCAAGGTGAAGGATGCCAGTTGGCTACCCATAGCGCCAGCCTGTATCTCTTCCAACTCGTCGGTATGCATTAGGCGGTAGCCCTTGAAGTTATCTCCAAGTTCTTTACGCACTAAGTCTTGAACGGCGCTCATGTACTTCCTGCCACCGTTTACACGGTACAAGTCATAGGCCGAGCCACGCTCGCCCAAACCAGACACGCCACCAACCCAGTTGCTACGGATGATCTCCACACCTTCTGACTCAGGGATGTCATCGGCTTTATCAAACAGTTGATCTACCTTTTTAAGGCTTAGACGAATGTCAGGCTCATTGATGTCGTATGTGCCTTGATTACCAATAGCAGACTTGACTTGGGATGAATCATAGACGGCTAAGTTCTTCTTGCCATCTTCTTTGACATAGAAAGAATCAAAGCCAGCCTCTTTAATTGCATTTTGGACAGCAGCGCTTTCTATCGTTGACCAAGCGCCCGTCCTGATTTTGAGTGAAAGATCATCAAGTTCGTAAGACGGCTCGTCTTTTGGATAAAACTGTTTAATTTCTTCTTGATGGCTTTCGTTGTCATAGTCAAACGGATTCTCTGCCTTGACATAGACAGGCATAACGTTGCCATAGGTGGCAAGTTCACCGGCAAACAGGCGTTGATAGCGTTCTTCATCCAGCAAAATAATGTCGTTTAATTTGCCTTCACTAAGCGACTGCTCAAGTTTCTTTACTCTATCCTTGAACTCAGAACCTTTGAACTCGTCCTTCTTCAGTTTATCCAATAACTCGGCAGCCTTTTGTGTGCGAAGTTCTAGCGGGGCATTTTTTACAAATTGTTCCAACACATAGTCTTGGCTGTCTCTTGAGAACGATGCCGCAACTGCCGGATCATCAGTCAAGAAGATGGGCGAGCCACGTGATGTCTTGCGCTCAAACGATGTAATGTCTTTACCTGTACCGTGGTACATAACCTTTGGCGTGCCATCTGGGTTAACAATCTTGCTATCACCAAACCAACGTTTAAACGCAGGCGTAGTTGGGGCTGCCTTTGTGCTACGAAGACTTAACTTCTCACTGCTGTACGGCTCCATTGATTGCTCACGGGATACAGGCATGGGAATGCTTATGTCATCGCTGTCCTCGGACAGAACTTTTGAAGGCCAATTCTTTTCATAGTCAAATTTTGACGGGTCTTCTTGCTCAGACCAGCGAATGCTAGTCAGGAATCTGACGGGCATGGTGTCATACCCTTCAGCCAACAAAGCCCTAGCCCTGTGGCGTCCTTCATGTCCTTGAACCTTTAGGTCGCCCTTTTGGTTGTTGTAAGCCATCAACAACGGCAGTGAATTTAATTTAGTGCCAGCTTTGAATAGGTCTTCAATATCACTTTGTTTACTCCTGACCTCGCCTTCTTGCGCAAGTTTTAAGAAGTCTTTGATAGGCAACTCAATGATTTTTTCTCTGCCCTTGTAATTTGGAACTTCTTGAATCAAACCATCTTCAAACATTCCTCTTGCGCTACGTAGGCTTAACTTCTCCTGAGCAATAGGGATGACCCTGTTTTTAAACTGCCCTTGATTGGCAACCAAGACAAAGTTACCGTCCCGCTTTGGATCGTAGTCAACAAAGAATCCATCTGTATCTATGGTGGAAGTGGCTTCCTTCATAGTTCCGGCTTTGTTTCTCAAGCCGACAACCATGCCAACGCCATTCTCTTGCTTGGGGTCTAAGTAACGTGCGTCGTAGTTGTCGCCATCCCATACCTTATAGACTTTTCCGGTCTCGTTATCAATGACCTGATCAGGGAGTGCGCTCTTACTAGTAAACGCCATAGCCACGTTAAACCCGCGATCCAAACGACCACGCATGGCAGGCCAGTTGTTGGTCTTGTGGGCAACGTACTCACCGTCAATAATCTGACCAAAGCCTGTTGAGCTATAGGTCAGGTGATGGTTAGGAGCAACAGCGTCACCATTCAATTTAGTGTAGTCATAAAATACTACATCTGGATGTGCAGCCATGAGACCGGACCAAAACTCTGGCTTGATGTCGGAAGTAACGTTTAAACGTATAGATGGCTCATACTCATTTTTCTTCGCCCACTTCTCAAACTTGGTGATCTCGTCATGGAGCATCAGGGCAAGTTCTTCTGGGTGTATGACCAAACCCTCTGTCTTCAAGTACTGCGCCATGCGCGGTCCGGCACGGAAGGCGCTCTTCTCAATACCGTTTACATCCTTAGCCGCTACGCCACCGTACTGTTGGTTACCGCCTGCGGTATCTCCAAGACACAAGTCCATACAGATAGCGGAGTTGGGGCATGTGCTTAATTTGTCAGAAATCTTTTGAGCGGCGGCAAGTCCAAGACCCATAGACGCAACGTCTGTCTCTTGGTTCTTGAGTCCAACTTCCCGTGTCTTTTCCAACTTACCGTTCTCAGTAAGCAACGTGCCAATGTTGTGTTGCTCCTTCATAAAGTCACGGATTTCATCCATCCGCAACTTTTGCTCTTTGGGTGATAACTTGTCGTATTCAGTTATCGCATCTGTAATACGGTTGGAGTACTCAGAGTAACTAAATACTTCGCCCTTCTTGAGGATTGGCGTATTCTTAGAGACTTGGATGGCAGACATGCGCATCTTCTCGTCAAAGAAAGCGCCCTGTTTAACTGGCACATAAAAGTCTTTACGACCGTCTGCATACGCCTTATCCAACTGAAGCATGCTTGGTGGCAATCTCATTATGACCACCGCACCGTCCACCTCTTGGTCAAAGTTTCCCTTGTTCTCCAAGACCAACGCACCGCTAGATTCATTGGTTAGATAGATACGCTTGCCATTAGTTTGGATAGATTTTTCGTTGTTGGCTTTTTGTGCGCCTTCTTTGGTGGTGTGGTAGTAGACCGTTATCGTTCCATCCTTGTTTAAAGGGATGTTGAACGCTGGGTCAATGCCATATTTATCTACTTTCTTTAAAGAGAACTTAGGAGTCTGTAAAGGAAGCTCTAAGTTACCAGCAGATACATAGGGAAGGATGCCGTTCTTTTCTGCATACTTATCAGCCTTCTCTACATCTTGTGGGGTGGCTGCCCAAGCATTTGCTTGAGACTGTTTCAACTCACCGCGCTGTGCTTTGGCAAAGATGTCCTCAGCGGACTCAAAGCCGCTGCGGTTAAACGCATTCTTAATTGCCTTGAATAGGTCGTTTAAACGCTTCATTATGGAAGCGATCATTCCGCCCGGCGGCTTGGAGGTAGCAAAGTCAGCAAACGCATCGGCAATTGCTTCTTCCACAATGTCATCTGGTGTGTACTTCAGTGCTACATAGGCGTCATAGCGAGACATAGTCTGCTTCTTGCCTTCAATCTCAACTTCAACTTGTACGTTCTTTAAGTACTTAGTGATCCAAGACTTCTGTGCTTGGTTCTCTAGGGTAGACCATTGTTGTGGTGTAAAGAACCCTAAGTCCTTCAACGCATGCAACGACTCATGATGCATAACCTCTAACGGTTTCTCTGCATCAATAGCCAATTGAATCAGGTTTTTGGTGTAAGAGCCTTCTCCACCGTTCTTAATAGACTGAACAATCTTTAACCCAACATCTCCTAGCCCCATGCGCTGAAGGATGGGGACTAACTTCTTGGAAATCTCATCAGCAACTGCTGTGAGTTCTGGAGATAGAGGTGGCAACTCTTCCTTGGCTTTAGGAGTGCGTCTGACCATGATGCCAGCGGGACTCTTACGGCGCTCAATCTCTTTGGCGGCACGGTCAGCAATCGCACCAAGACGACCGTCAGACGCTGTGTCAGCCAGTTCCTGATCCGACATCTGGACAAGGATAGCCTCCTGTGCCTTGACGTTATCAGGGAAACTGCCTAAAAACTTACCTTGTTTAGTTACCGTGATCTTTTCACGGGTGATTTGCTTCTTCTTCTCAGATGGGCGTGATATAAGCGGTTGCTCGTAATCCGTAATACGCTCCATGCTCTTGAGGATGCGGTTACCCAGAACTCTCTCTTGCTTGGCTAACTTAGTCTTGGCAAGCTCATAAGCCTGTGAACCAACTTCACCACGGGCCTCCATAGAGACCAAACCGTCTCTTGCCCTTTGCAAGGTTGCCTTGTCTCTGTCCATGTAACCCAAGTAACGGGCGGCTTCCTTCTTACGGGCAGGGATGAGTTGGTCAATCTTTTCCTGTACCGCCTCTGATGTGGGGACGGTAAAGAGAGACTTGCCTTTACCTTCTGGGAAGATGTCAAAACCAACGGGGACTTCACCTTCTTTGATGGTCTCCTTGCTCATGGCGTAACCCTGTGGGAGGGTGGTACGTTTGGCTGGCTCTGCCGCTGGTGGCGGCATCATCTGTCTAAGCGTCTCTTCTCTAACGTTTAAACCTTGTTTTTTAGCCGCTGCGGCGGCCTTTTCCTTATCCCGGTACGTTGCAACAAGTTTATCGTTATCGTCGTAGGTTCTGAAAACTCTTTCTTCGGTCTCAGCCAAGTCACCGTTTCTGACTGCTGTATCTAATAGAGCCTCAGCATCTTGCTTCTGCCCTAGCCCTGTAGCTTCTTGAATATCTCCAATGATGGTGTCCCGTGACAAAGGCTTGTTGTCAACACCTTCAAATGTCTGACCAAACCAACTGACAGCCTTCTTGTATTGCTTGTCGGTAAATCTAGACGCACCTGTACCCTCAGGAAGGATCACCTTCTCTTTGGACTCAGGCATCTGCTTAATCGCAGAATACGCGGCAAACAACTGAGGCTGGGTCATAGTGTTTAAATCACTAGAACCTGTAGTGCGTGTTAGGAAGTCGTTAAACCCTTTGGTGCCTGTAGCAACGTTCTTCTCGTCCTCTGCGGCAGAGATAACGTCATCAACGGTGTAGTTCACTGGCTTACCTGTGTTGTCGTCCACAGGCTTATAGCCGTACTTAGAGGCTAAGATGGCATCAATGCGACCCTGTTCTCCTTCCGGATCAACACCGGGCATCGCATCTTTGATGTCTTCAATAGAATACGACTTAATGGGAGGAAGACCGTTTTGTTTGCGGTAACTGTCCACAAACTTCAACTCTTTAAGAATTATGTCGCCACTCTTCTCAGGGGGTAACTCACTTCTCTTGATGGTTGCAAGCGGGTTGGTGAACTTCTCTTCCTCTGCTGGAGGCTCATAGCCCAACATCAATGTCTTGTTTACACCAAGGTTCTCTTTGGTCTGCTCTTGAGTCTTAGTGAACTCTTCGCGTTCTTTGTCAAACTGTTGTTGGGACTGAACGCCCCGCAAGAACTTATCCGCTTGGAAGTCAGCATTTGCAACAGAATAGCCCAAAGGAGACATTGCCGTTCCGGTCAACGCACCAACTAGAGCATCTCTAGCCGCCGCACCTGCCACGCCTTGGAATGTTGGCGTCTCAAATCCAGCCTGAGTCATTGCCACGTTCTGGGCTAACTGACCGTAGCCACCTTGTAAGCCCTCAGGGATAGACTCACCAATACCAACCTTAGCCGCTTGTCCCAAGTAGGTTGGTGCTTCCACAGCCTTCTTAGGTAGGTTAGCAACAGCGGCATCCAAACCTTCTTTGGTGAATGTCTTCTCTGGAGTCAACGCGCCTCTCAAGGCTCTGGATGCTGACTTCTCAAATCCTGTAACGGCGTCTAGTGCGCCAAATGCTGCACCGCCAATCAATAGGGGTGCGTTCTTTAGTGTGTAAGCCTGTGCTTCGGTTGCCAATCTTTCCACCTCTTCGGGCGGCATGTTGGGGTTTTTTTCTTTGTATGCTTGCTTAATGGACTCATGGATGTCGCCCTTAACTTCACCAGTTCCCTGTGCGGCAGAGATCAGAATCTGACTAGCACGTTGAACACCCACGGCTAGAGCGGCGGGGGCGGAGGCGGGTAAGGCAACTAAGCCAGCAGCGATAGTCGGGAGGGAGGAGCCAACACCTTGCGCAATACTCTGTAGAGGGGCTTCAAGAATACCAGCCAAGCCGCTCTTAATCTCGGCAAAGGTTCCTTCTTTCTCAGCACGTTTAGACAACTCGGCACGGCGAGCCATCTCTGCTTGGCGCTCAGGAGTTAGGCCCTGTTGAAGACCTTGCGAAACTTCTCCAAGATACTGCGAGACTCCAGAGCCAGCACCAAATACATCAACCAAGGACTTGCCTGCACCAACAACGCCAGAACCAAATGAGCGGGCAATATCGCTAATAGAGGTAGGTGCGGACTTAGCATTCTGTAAATCCTCCGTGGACATGATGGCCTCTGGGCCTATTTGCCCAGTCAAAGATTTTGCTATTACAGCTAATCTTTTTGCGGCTTCAACATCTCCTGCCGCATCAGCATTGCGCAGTGCGCCAAGAACTTGATTTAGTTCCATTTATTGCCTGTAATATTTATTGACTAAATCAACATCACTTTGTTGCATAGATGAGGCCGCCGTCCTCTGACCACCTTGTGGCACCGCAGACGAAATGCTGCCAGATGGAGCGCCCTCTTGACCTGATGCCCCCGGATACATCTTGTTTAAATCATCAAGTCTTTGTTGGCGTGCACCTTCCATTTGCTTACGCATTGGGCTGTTAGGCGGTAGGAGCGGTAAGGTCTTGAAATCTTTCTCAATCTCATTCTTTTCTTTAAGGTAATTAGAAAGTCCGCGCTGTTCTGTGCCGGCATATTGCGCACCGTACATGGCTCTGCTTGCCAAGCCCATGAGTTCTTCACGGCTCTTGTTTTTGTTGGCAGGATCAGATTTAAGTTCGTTATAAACCTGCATGATCGGAGCGCCCTGCGCACGTAATGTTGCGGCAACTTGCTCCTTCTTGATTCCGTAGTCATCAACGTAGTGGGCGGCAGTCAACTCCAGCACTTTCTGGCTTTGTTTCTCTTGACGCAACTGACCAGCCAAGGTTGCGGCAGTTTGCATATCACCCTTGTCAAGAGTAATCTGATACTTGGTCTGATTCATCTTGAGGTTGATGTAATTGTCTTGCGCCGCTTGAACAGACTTCTTAGTGTTCATCATGGATTCAGCAAGGACAGGAGATGCTTCAGAGGCGGCACCAAAGAATTTGGCACCGGGTTTAGCTGATTTTGCTGCAAAATCAAAACCGTATTTTGCAATTGCCTCACCCAAACCACGCTCCTTGATCTCTTCAGGACGTCCTTTAATACTTTCAACTTGTGCGTTTAAAGCATCCATTGCAGGTTTGCTACGGGCAGACAATTTGTCAAGTATGTCAAGAGCCTGCTGATCCACAGGAGTTTCTGGGTCTCTTGGTTTGTTCATTAATGCTTGAACAGCAGAGCCACCAGCGGCGTATCCTGTGATGCTATCTGGGTTTTCATCCGAAGCCATAGCATCTGCGTTTATAGGAGATGCGTTTACACCAGTGCGCATAGCCACCCTGTCAGCTATCTCTTGATCAATTAGGGTTGCCTGCTCCACGTCACGGCGGCCTAGTGCGGCTTGCTTTGCTTGCTGGAGTTGTTGGTCACTAAGTTTAGACAGGATGCCTGCAATGTTGCCAGCGCTGTCAATCTCTCCGCCACCAGCGTAAGAATCCATTAAGCCACCCTCGGCGGCAAAGGCTCTACTCATGCCATAAGCACCCATGCCCAGACCGGCGATCTGACCAGCGACACTTCCGGGAGACTGATACATCTGAGATGTAGACTGCTGACCCAGTGGTAAACCACGGATCATGTCAGACATGAAACCCAACTGTTTGTATGGGTAGTTCTGTTGGTTCTGGAAGTCCTGATACGCAGTATCTAAACCTCTTTGCATCTGGGCTTGTTGTTGACCACCGTACTGCGACTGCAGTGCGTTGATGCCCATGTTTTGGGTGTATTGGTTTTGCCCTAACTGCCCAAGAGTATTGGCAGTGTTTCCCAGCATACCGTACCCTTGGAGTTGATTGCTAAGGTTTTGGTTGTATTGGTTTTGGGCCTGACCAAAGGCTTGGTTATAGCCCTGACCAATAATATTTTGTAACCCCATGTTGCGGTTACGCTCATTTTCAGCCGCCATGATGGCTTCACGAGAGCCTCCAAACGCACCAGCCTGTGTAGCGGCACTTTGTTGCTTGGTTGCACCAGCATCATATGCGCGGTTAGCCTCTGCCAACTGAGGAGCCAAAGACATCTGTAGGTACGGATTCATGTACCCGCCTACTTGGCTCTGGAATCCTCCAGTGGTCGCCTGATTGGCAACGTCTAACCCACCAAGACCAGCGCCTATTGCGCTTGCAGTACCGGCACCAACTTGAGGAGCAACAGACATGCCTTGTGCGTTTTGCATAGCCTGTTGTTGCATTGGGGAAAACCCTGCAATGCGGTCTTGGTTGTAAATCTGATATGGGTTCTGGTTAACGTCAGTTAACGCCTGACCCTTAGCCAGTATGTCTTTGGCATACGGCTTTGCCCAATCAGGCAGTTCTGTAGTGGCCTTTTGTTCTGCCGCTGGCGCTGGACTTCCCTGATCCATGTGATAAAGACGGATACCGTCACGAGAATAACCGTTGTGTTTATTTGGAATCAACATCTAAATGCTCCTTGCGGTAATCATCAAACCGCTCGTGAAAAATTGTTTTCCACATGTCTGGCAAGAATTCTTTTGCTTTCTCTGGACCGACACACAGATGAACCGCATACGCCAAGATATTTCCAACAGAATATCTTAAACCGTGGGCAATCTCAATACCATGCGGGTCTTTGTTTTTCTCAAAAGAGTTTGCAGTTTCATAAGCAGAAACCACAACAAGCCACATGGGTAAGATTTGTTCTTGAATACTGCGGTAAAACGGATTAGCTGGCAGATAAACCAAGCATGTCAAGAAGGCGAGATTGATCTCATCTGCAGAAACAGGCTTGTCTTTGTCTACGAGGTCATCCCAAATGTGTGCCAAATCAACAAACGCATGGTAAACGTTTAAAGCATCTTGGTTGCCCCCAAACCACTCCAGTTTTCCGTGACTGTTTTTCATGCAGGTAAATGCTTTTCTGCGCGGCTGTTATGTGCAACCTTGTTTTTACCAACTGTCTTTTTACGTGCCGCCTGCACTCTGTCCATCATGGCATAGAGCTTACGTGCGCCTGCCTCAGTTGAGCCGTTGCCCAACTCAGAAACAATACGGGCGGGAACAACAAACTCTCCATCTGCTAGACGGGCTGGCTGTTTCTCTCCAATCATTGCAGGGATGTCATCAGACACACCATCTCCGGGGCCGCGAAGAAGGCGACCACCATCAGAGTAACCACCTAGGTTGTAGTGGGCATCAGAGATGCCTCCTGTAGCCATACGGGTGCCTTGCATACTAGGTTCGCCAGACATAGCATTCACTGCGCCACCGCCAGATGGAGCCATGTTAGCCAACATGTTCGTAGACTGAGGAGCCTGATAAGGCGTAGCAAAAGATGACGTTGCCGTATTAGCCATTGGGTACATGGTGTTTAAACCCATAGCCGCGTTGTTAGACATCTGCTCAACTGGGCCACCATTTGCAAAATGGTATAAGTCTTTAGCCTCGGTTGGTCCTATGGCTGTGTAAGTCTTAGGATTTGGGTAGTAGTTCTGTTGACGTCCAAAGTTTCCTTGCTTTGTAAGCATATCTTCGTAACTCATTACATCCGGCGCTGGAGTTGGCTGAGTCGCTTGCCCTGTGTAGGAATAGCGCTGTCCCATATCTTTGTCAGAAGGTGTCATTTCTGGGGTTTTTGGTTCTCCAATTAATGAAGGAAGGACAGCCGCCGCACCTATTTTTGCGGCACCCATTCCACCACCCATTGAACTTAAAGCGGCGCTCCGTCCAGCCTCTGTTCCAAGTCCTGTAACTCCGGCTGAAAATTTATCTATGCCGGACGCTAAAGCGGGATTAGACGTTGCAGCAATTGTTGGCTGAGTAAATCCTGCGGTCCCCATTTCCCTGCCAATCTCACCCGCAGTTAATCCGGGATTTGCCGCTTGTACGGCATTTGCTGCTTGAGTATTCATGGCAGATGCTCCGGAACTCATTAGTCCACCAGACAAACCAGCGCCACCATAAGCACCAAGACCAGCCATTAAGCCTTTGCTCAAACTACCAGACTGCGCAGTCCTTAAACCACCAACCAAAAGTCCAGCCGTCATTGGGTTTATAGCACCGCCTGAAACAGCCATTAGACCTGCACCAGCAATCATAGGAAGCAAACTCGACAGAAAGCCTGCTTCAGGCAGTCCTGTGTGAGGATTAATAGTTAATTGCCCACCATGAGCCATTGCTATGTTGTTTAAACTATTGACTTCGCCTTTTGTCATGTGAACAAGGACTTTGTCGTCACCACGCCCGTGGGCAGCTAGGTGTTTGGCAGCATTATGTAGGCTCATATTTGCCTCGTAAGTTGTTTAAACGAGTTTATCACGCCTTAATCCTTAATGGGTAACTAGATGCAGCCCCACCAGACGTATCGTAGTAAATATCGCCAGAGCGCAAAAGAGCAAAATCAGCTTGTGTTGGAAGACTAATAACGTATACGGCAGGCGAAGTTGGATTTGGTTGAGCACAACTTAAAGCTGAGATTACCTCTGCCGGAATAGAACCCTGTGCAGGCTTTCTCTGCGTTGATACCAATACAGGGCCTGCGTTGTCTAGTTGGTCAAAGTACTGACGCAAGATACCTAGCATCGTATCTATATAGAGGCGGTCATACTCAACTGGCGCGGCTGGTAATCTTGGGGCTATTACACCTTTATTTGCCATGCTTATCTCCTGCCGTCAGGACGAACGTCAATACGCGGAACGCCTAACTGCCACTGCGTGCCAAGGTCTGATGAAGAAATCTTAAACGCCATCTGTCTACCCCGA
>Ga0181358_1000789_pt1 | contig 14329 bp, 23 predicted proteins | sample Fa13VDMM110SD_FD_130096 | JGI IMG/M metagenome (GOLD analysis project Ga0181358, IMG submission 130096) | Freshwater viral communities from Lake Michigan, USA - Fa13.VD.MM110.S.D | ecosystem: Environmental > Aquatic > Freshwater > Lake | place: USA: Michigan | collected 2013-09-24
GATGTTCATAAAGCGAGCAAACCCTGCTTTAAATTTTGTCTTAAACTCTTCTGTGATTAAATTTTTCATAACATTTATTTTTGTTGTAAATATAATGACAAGATTTTGACTTGCCTAGTTTAAATTAAGATTTCTTTGGTCTTCCTCTTTGCTTAACAACAGGATTCTTTAACTCATTAATAGTACTTACAATACGACTACAATCCTCGTACTGTTCTTCCCTAATATAATAAGGCAAATTTTCCTCTAATGTTTCAATAAAGTGTTTACGTTCAACAGTAATATCATATATTTCCCCTTCTTCAAGGCAATTAATAGATAAAACGTGAATGAATTTCTTTTTTGATTTTACATTATCTAAAATACCTTCTACAATAGCTTTAGCTATTCTAAAATCTTTTTGGTCTACCAATTCTTGAAATTCATCTGAATTGTTTACTGTAATTTCTGCTACCATAGTTAAAATAATTTAAAAAAATCTGTTTTAATGTTCTTCTCCTTCAATCTACTAAGTTTCTCTTGCTCAGCCAAACTCTTTGTTGCTAATTTTTCAAGCATTTTGTTTTTTTGATTTTCAAAATCGTTTACAATAGCATCATGTTTTTTATGCTTACCTTTTTTCAGCAATGGTACTTTTTTAACCATGATTATAAATATTAGAAACGAGAAATAAATTCACTACCATCATCAACTGGTTTAGAATCATATAATCCTAACTCCTTAAGTCGTTGTTCAGTATAAGAATCAACTTCCCAATCTACTTTAGATTCGTTTTTAGATACGTGGTCTTCCATTCCCTCAATTTGTTTACCTGTAAATAAATCCCCAATCTGAAGATAATAACAGTTATAACATAATAATTGAATATTTTCAAGTCGATAATGTTGTTTATTGCCATCTTTAAAATTCATTATTAAGGGCATTTTATAGTCTAATACTCTACGCTCATGAAAACCACATGATGTACATTCCTCTTGTATATAACCCTCTTGAATTAAACGATATTTAATTTTAGCTGGATTAAATGAAGATGGGTCAATTCTTCCTTCGATTAAATCTAGTAAAGCAAAATCTTTTCTTGGGTTACCATTACTTAAAAATTTGGGTATACCCTTACCACATTGGTTTTTATGTTGTTCGAATATATTTGGGTAACCAGGTTCTGTGGCATCATAACGTTTTGCCCACATTTTGTAATGGATGTATGAAACGTTAAGATATCTAGCTGCTGCCTTATTACTTTTAGTTTTAGCAACAGCTGCTCTTATCATTTCATGGCTTAAGGGTTTCGCCTTAGGCATCTTTTTCTAATTTAGTTTCACTGAATCCAAAGGGAACATCTGTAGTTGTTTCGGGAGTATCTAACAAAGCAGCTCCGTTTTTACGTAGCTTGTTTTCTGCCTCCATATACTTTTTAAATTCATCATGTTCTAAATGAATTGTTTCTACCCAAGTATGATCACCTGTACCCTTCATTACTGTTACTGCTCCTTTTTTCTGTACTGTTGAGCATGCTACACAACGAGTTGTTGTAGGCATAATTTCTAAACGTTTGGGGTGGATTTGCTCTCCACACCCTGTACAATGTCTTATAACCATATTTATTTTTTTAATTTATCAATTCGTTTTAAAAAGTTCCAGAGTTGTTCTGGGGTTTCTACTAATACTTCTTCTTGAGCATCTGTATCGTGGTTATTAAATTCAATAGGTAATATTTTACCTTCCTCATCAAATCTATCATAAATCCACCATAAAATAATATCTGTTTTCCATTCACCGTAATGTAACAAAAACAAATTTTCTATCATTATGTAAAACGGTTCATCATAGGATGAGATATTAAACATAAAATTACCTTCTAATTCCTCGGTACGCATATTACAATTATCAAAAATATCGATAAGGTCAATAAACGTATCTTTTTCGCTTAACTCTCGTTTTTTAGGTTGAACTTTTAAATTTTTACCAAAGTTTTTCATAATATAGTTGTTACACTAAATACTTTTAAGAATTCTTTTAATGGGAGTTGTTTACGCTCAGCAAACATTTTAGCTGCTTGTAGTCTAGATGTTGTAACTATACGACCAATTGTTTCTTGGTTTTTATCATTTCGATTATAAAACTTGAATATCATAGTATAAATTTTAAGTTAGTTTCTGGATGAGAATAAATATGGCTACCCCATTTGTATTTTGCATACTCGTGTCCGTTTTGTTCTGCTTGTTGTCTTTTTTCACCATTAGTTGAAATGGAGGCAAAATGATAAAAATGACAATTATATGTTCTAATCATTTTTAAGTTTGATATAGCACATTTTAGAAAGAAATCCCAATCCGCTACCATACCTGCTTCATAATTTTCATCCCAACCACCTAATCTTATATAATCATACTTGTTCATAAAGATTGGCAAGGTTGATCCTGTCTCTTCTATCTTATCTTCAGTAACTTCAAATTCATATTCCCAAAAATCATTTATGTTAAACGTTTTAGGGTTTCTACCTAAATCCTTAATATTGAATTGTCTGAATATAGATGGAGTAGGTTCAATTTGATTTGGAGTTAGTACATACCCGGGTTTATATTCTTCAAGTAACACTTGATCCCATGCTTCCGGAAATACATTATCATCATTTACAATTAAGATCTTATCAAACTTAGCATTATAAACTCCTAAGTTGGTTGCTCTACAAAGCCCGGCATTCTCTTCTAAAACTAAGATCTCAATAGAGTCTTTATACTTGTCGAGAACCTCCTTATTAATCTCATAGAACCCATCTACCACTACTATAATCTGGTTATTTAATTTCTGTCCAGCAATTGCTGATTGTAAGCAGACATCAAGTACCTCAGGAGATTTATATGTAGGAATTATTACTGAAATCATTTTAAATTTTTCCTATAACGGTTAAGCCATTATTGTTTTCAAATCTTTCAATTAATTTCCACTCAGGATTAGATTGTAAAAATTCTTCAATAGCTAACCAAATTCCTTTTTGATCTCCAATCCATTCTTCCCCTAAAGATTCATATGATCTTTCATCACACGTAGCGAATGAAGTAGTATCATGAAACAATATATATTTTCTTACTTTAGAAGCATGTAATTCCAACTCAGCTTTTAATTGTTTATAAGCATGCCATGTATCTAAAAATAATAAATCGGTTTCTTCAATTTCAATATCTAAAACATTAGCTTGAGTAAATGAAAAATCTACATCATAGTGTTTAGATGTATCATACACATCTTGTATATCAATATTCCACGTAGACGGATCCTGCATATCATAACTTTTTAATACTTTAGGAACAGCACCTAAAAATGCCCAAGTTGATACAACCCATCGAACTCCCATTTCAGTAATGTGTTCACACTCAGAACCATACTTTATTAAAGTAGGAATATGTTCATTAATATCTGATGGGGTGTTATAAAGTTCATTAATTAGTTTTTCTAAATCGTTTATCATATTTTTATTTTTTATTTATTTATTTGCTTCCAATCAATACAAGGACTCATTAATGTTTCCATACAATGAGTTGATAGACCGGGCATGGGGGTAAATACAAATCTATTTTTGGTTTCATTAAGATACAAAAAAGTATTATGATCTCCAACAGCATTTAACCAAACATCATAATCTTCGTTAAAAGTTTTTCTTGTAATAATATAACTACCACAAGTACTAGGAGTGGTTCTCCAATGATGATTTTTAGTAACTATAATTTTAGATACTAAATCATCATACATAGGCAAAAAATATTTATCATTATGATCATATAATGAAACATAATCTAATCCAGAATATGTTTTAAATAATGTTGTTATTTTATCAACCCACCCATCAATATGTAAGTAATCATTTTCTAACCAATAAATAAGATCATTTTCTTCCATTGGTTGATTTTTAACGTAATCTAATAAATCTTTAAATGATTTTAAACTTGAATTATGATAAGTTTGAAATAAGGTGTACTTATCTTTATAGTGGTTGGTAAAATCTAAAACATTTTTTCCATCCATAGCTAGTGTTAAATGAATATTATCATATCCTTCAATAGTCTTTAGTAAGTTTTCAAAACACTTCTCATAGCTAAACCATTGAGGTCTGAAAGGGTTCGATGTATTATTAGATGTATGTCTATAATATATATGGATTTTCATACTTATTTTTTTAATAAAGAGGGGTGATGGTCTTTAAATTCAATGCTTTCTCTTTTATAAACAGTAGATTTAAAATTATATTTTTTAGCTTCAGAATTATTTATATCTGAAAATCTAAATATTTGAACTATTCTTCCATTATTTTGACTAATATTAGGAATAGAGCTATGTGATATTAAACTATCAAAAAGACCAAAATCTCCTATATTCCATTTATAATCTAATACCTTAAAATTATTAAGAATATTTTTATAATCATCAACTTCAAAGGATCCAAATTCATTTGTTGTAGTAGGTAATATACCTAATTTATGTGATTTTTCCCATATTCTAAGCCCCCCAACATCATCTTTATATTTTGATAACCCCATATAAAAAGTTATTTGAGAAGGAGATTGCATTAAATATTGATAATCTTGATGAGGAGGAAGATTATATTTATAAAACTCACTTCCTGGAGGGAAAAAATGTAAAGTATCACCGGATTGAGGTGTAACTACTATACTTCCATCACCATATATTTCATTTAATATAGAGCTAACGTAATTTGAGTATTTAATTCTATTAAATGAATTAAATTTATTATGTTGTGTGCCTAAATTAGTTATTATTTTCCCATCAATTGGTTTAAGTTGATTTAACATAACTAATTTATCTCCCATGTCCTCCGGAATAAAAGTATTACTATGTCTTGATATGATTTCTTTAAAAACCCAACTTAAATCATCAATATAACTTTGAAAAATATTATCATTTTTAAAGAAATTAGGAAATATAACCACACCGTATTCATCATACAATTCAGCAACATATTTTTTATTTTGAATTAATATTTCCGGGTTATAATTTAAAAGAATGTATGGTTCCATTTTAATATTTTTTACAAATTAACATTATACTAGAACATAAATCAGGATATTGTTGACCTAATTTATAACATCCATCTAAATATTCTTTGGAAATAATATCTGTTTGCAATAAACGATCCCATTGAAAATTAGCTAATGCTTTAAAAAAGATACCTGATCTGTGGATTGTGTTTAACCCTCCTAAACTTGCATCTCTTTCTAATGTATCTAAAGTATAAGTAATTCTATGACCATGTTCTGCTTCTGAGGGGGTAATAGATGAGTTGTGGGATATTAGTCCCATTTTTACAGCTATTTGTCGTGAGGGGGCATTAGCATTAGGGCATACTATAAATAAATTACCATTTTCTGATAACCATTCATCTTTAACTTTTTTTAACAACGCTACTGGATTATCAATATGTTCTAAAACATGGGTTAAAATAATATTATTATATTTTTTAGGTAAAACAGTATTTTCAAATAATGAATTATAATATGTAATATTACCCTCTAAATTTTGCTGGGCAATTTTAATGGCTTCATCAGATGCTTCAACACACGTTATATCATTAAAATAAGGAAGCAATAGTTTTGTAAAATCACCCTTAAAACTTCCCAACTCTAACACATCATCCTTTTTAAAAAAAGGTTTAAAAGATTCGATCATATAATGATGCATAACATCAAAATCAAAATTATAAGCATATTTATGATCCGAGGTGTCTTTTAGCTCTTGGTTGTAGTTTCTTTGTATTTGCAATTCCATAAGTAAATTATTTTTTATATTGTTTTTTTCTTTAAAATTATGTTTTTTATAAAAATTTATTGCTTTAGTATTATTTTTATTTACGTGTAAAGTTACTTCAAGATAATTATTTTCTTTTAAATAACCAACACAAGATAATAATAAATTTTCCGCTACTTTATTACCTTGAAAATTAGGATCTACACTAACGTTAGTTATAAAACTTGTTTTTTCTTGATTATCAACATATAAAGCAATCAACCCAATCAAATTATTATCTTTATATGCCTCAAATTTAATCCCAAAATCAAATATTTTTTGAGAATACTTACTTATATCTACATACGATTCTAATGAAGGAATAAAACTATTACTACAGCTATATAAATGTTTTTTAATATCTTCTAAAGTAGAATTATTTATTCGATAACCAATATTATTCATTTTCTAAAATAGCTAATCCAAATCCATATTTTCCAAATTCATTACCATTATATAACATATAATGATTTCCATCTAATTCAAAAACATGAGGATAATGTTGCATAGTACTATCCCATCCTTCTTTTGAATATCCAATCCCAGCATTATCGTCATCTCTTACCCAATTAATCAGGTCATCTGAGTGGGCGTATCCTATTTTGTATCCTCTTTCGGGGGTGGTTCTAAAATCAAAACCATGTCTATAAACAAAATACATATGATATTTATTATCTTTATAAAATACATCAGGTCCTGCTTGACATTCATATTGATCTAATTTATCAGAAATAATATTGTGGCATAAACGAGTCCAATTTATTCCATCCTGAGAAATAGCCATTCGATTTTTATAAATTATTTCAGGTTTATTATCGTAAAGTATCCATTCAGTACCTGCTAAATAAAATAAATAATAAGTATCATTAAATTTTCTAATTTTAGGACCACTTAACACAAATGGTTCTTCAAAATTAGCAGCTAACATAGGACCACTACCTATTCTTTCAAAAGTAACTCCATCGTCTCCACTTATTGCTAATCCAATAGCGGTATCAAAAGGAACAGATTTCATTCTAGTCCACCCAGCATAATAAAGATAAACCATTTCATCTTCTTTAATTACTGAAGTGGGGTAAACAGCAAATTCATCAAATGTACCTAATTTACCTAGAGGTAATACTGGGTTGTCGGTAATGTTAATAATTTTGGTTAAATCATGTCTATCAACGTCTATAAAAGCAGTATATGATTTAGCATACCCCTCATTATCTTTATAAGGACGGCATGAAAAATAAATCCTAACAAAGTTATCAAATACTAAAGTACTAGTACATTGTGAGAATTCTTTCATCCATTCTCTTTCAATACCATCATTAACTTTTGTAGGATCAAAAATATGTCCTAATTTTTTCCATTTCATATTAAAGTATAATTATTTAAATATTCTTTTATTTTTTCTTTAGGATTAAACATTAATACATCTATAATAGATAACCAAGGGATAAAATTCTCCGTAAATTGTTTATATTCAATTTTTTCTGATTTTATAAAGTTTAGATTAATATTTTTATTTTTAAAAATTTCTTTATTATATAGATTAACACCTCCTATAGCATTTATGTAAGTATTTGCTTGTTGGGAATTACATATTGCTAAAACCTTATCTTGTGATTTTAAATTATGATCAATATTTAAGGTTGAAGATGTTATAATAGGAGTTTTAATATCTAAATAATTATTTATTTCATTTAAACTATTTAAAATAAAAGTAAATAAATTATTTTCGGCATATAAGAGACACTTTTTAATTATTTCAAAAGTTTCTTTAAAGTACGGAGATTTATGATATGCTGTTTGAATTATGTTTAATAGTTTTTTTCTATCACTATCCCACATATTTGATATTTTTCTATCAGATACATTTAAATAGTCTGAATCTTTCTGTAGTGGTAAAGTAAATAATTGGTCTTTATTATTAACTAAAATGCGATTTCTATTAATCCATCCTTTTTTTGTATATTGAATGTTATCATAAATAACAAATTCATCAACAGAATTAATTAGTTGAAAATACCCTATATAAGGAAAGAAATAAGGCTGCATGATAGCTATTTTTTTATCCATTATCTTGATTATATACTGAAAATTTGGATAGATCAGGATATGGCATTTCTAAATCTTCATTATGTTTAGGAGTTTCACCTTGATAAAATTGCCCCATAAGTAGTAATCCTCTAGCAGCTAATTCAGGCATCATGTAAAAATTCCACCCTAACATATCAAAATAATCATCATGATATGAACATTCTCTACGACCCGAGTATCTTGCTCTTTTAAACCATAAATAAGCATCATGACTATCTGTTAAAATAGCACCTCCTTTTGATAACTTAAAATGTTTATAAGGTCCTGTGAATGAAATACACATATGTGTTCCTGGTTTGTACATGTCTGCTGTAAAAGATAAAGCCGAGTCCCAAACATTAGTAGGTTCAAGTTGATAAGCTCCTTTAATAGTTTTACCTTTTACTTTTCTAAATTTAACCTTACCTCCAGCGTGAATTATTTCACAAGGTACTGAAGGGTATGTCCTGTTTGGGATTGTAATTTCTTGACCTTTAACATTTTCATACATTAAAGATAAGAATAAAGCATTTGATTGATTATCAACAGTTACAACGTAAGGAGCTCCTGTATATTCGGATAATCGCTTTTCAAATTCTGAGGTTATATCGTAAACATTTTTCATAATATATTATAAAATTATTTTTTAATTTTAACGTATTTGTACCAAATTCTTTCATGGAGAAAATACAAAGTCATTTTTGTTAAAACTTCTAATGCTCCAATCTTTAAACCAGTTAAAGGATTTCCAGTAATAATCCAACCTAAAATCATAGTATCAATAGTTCCTATTACTCTCCAAGAAACTGCTTTTAGGATATGTCTTTTTAATACTGATTTTTCTTTAATAGTTTTAATGTAAGCAATATTATTTCTTACTTCACAATGACCTTCACAAGTAATATGCCATTTATAATCCTGAATTTCTTCCATCCAGTCCTTAGTAGTATAAGTAGAACCATCAATAATAATATTTGCTACTAATGTTTCATTACCATTCTCAATCAGTCTCCACCTTTCAGTATCATCTTTAGATACTGTGTTGTATCTTATTTGGTATATTTTTGAGGTGCTCATAATTTACCTTCGGCTTTCATTTGTTCCCTAATCTTAGTTGCTGAAATTTCTCCGATGGATGTAGGGGGAACGTGTTCAATAATATCATAACCAACACCACGACCAAATTCAATAGAACAAATATCAGGAATAACCATTACCTTAACTCGAGATTCATTTTGATAAAACTCAGTAATGTTTTCTAATACTTGTTGAGCGGTGAATGGATTTTTTTCATCTGGTTGGATGTCTCGAATACAAATCAAAACATTTTTACCTTCATCCATTGCTCGCTTAAATAGTTCTTGATGTCCTGTATGTAGTGGTTGCCATCTACCTACAAACATTGCATGTTGACCTGGTTTAGCAGGTAATGATGATTCTACGTGTAATTTTTTACTCCAGTTTTCCATATTAATTAAATCCTTGATCTCTTATTAAATTTACTGCTATTGCTCTTTTTTCCTCTTTTCCAGGGTCCATATCGTTTATTAGATATCTAGGTCCTCTTTCAATCCCCATCACTAATTTATGATAAGGTACGAAATGTTTTCCTAATTCCCAAACTGTATGTTCAAAAAGTGTATCAGGCCTTGCTGTTGTTAAAATAACCATATGCCCTTTTTCTGTTTGTTCTTTTAAATATTCTATGGTTGATTGAATAGGTTCTGCCTCTGTTGTTTTGTAAGTTTTAAACTTACGATACTTAAAGATAGTACCATCAATATCACAAAATATAGTATTCTTTTTATCCTTGTCTTTCGGCATAACTGATGATTTGCTTTAGACTATCTAAAGGAGCAATATTTGTTGTATCTATATTACAAAAATCTTCAGTGGGTGCTTCATATCCATCAACATGATAATTTTCTCTACCTCTAATATCTGTTGTGTGAATATAATATTCTAAAATGCCTTTTCCTAGTTTACCTTTAAAAGCATCTCTCTGGTCTTTATAAGGTGATACTAAAGATACAACAACGTTTTGTCCTTTTTTGTGTAAAAAGTGAGACAAATGCTGAGCCAGTTCAATATTTTTTCTACGACCAGCCTCCGAATAATCTTTATTATCAAAAATTTCTCGAATATCATCTCCATCAATATGGAAACAATCATTATTTAAATACTCTTTAAAAGCAGTCGCTAAAACTGTTTTGCCGTGTCCGGGTTGTCCTGTAAACCAATATATCATAACGTGTTGTAAAAATTATTTTGTTTTTCTTGTCTATCGATTGTTTTTGGATGAATTAAACAAAATTCATCTTGTGGGGGTAATGTACTATAAATTTTGAACCCATCCAAGCGTTCGTGTACTTTATTTATCCATTTAATTGTAGGGATGTTTTTGTAAATTCTCCATTGATAATCAGGAAAATTTATTCTATCACCTTCTACTCTCCATTTCCATTTCTGAATGTGTTCCTCAGTGAGACCACTTACGGTATTAATCCGAGGAACTAAGTATACATCCACATCAGGGTTAGCTTCTAAAATATCAGGTAACATAGTAAGTAACTCAGTATTTGGTATTTCATCAGCATCGATTTGAAAGATATACTCTCCAGAACAATGTTTAATTAGTTCATTTTTGTAAGCAGCAAAATCTTTATTTAATGGGAAAAAATGATGTTTAATACCTTTATTTATAACAGTATGAAGTATCTCAGGGGTATGATTGTCTTTATCAATCTGAATAATGATTTCATACTCGGGAGATAGAGCTCGTTCGGATAAATAATCAAGTAAAGTCTCTAATTCCTTATGTTCATTACAAACAGTAATAGCTAAACTAATCATATTGTCTCCCATTCTTTTATTTTAGAATCAATCATATCCATCATAATTTGAGGTTTTTCATGTCCTATAAAATGAATCACTTTAGATTTAAGTAAATAATCTAAATCAACCCAATAAGGGAAAACATAATAATTTTGAGGATCTAATAATTCATAATTAGGACTTAAAGCATTCATTAATGAATGGAATGATTGTTCTTGAGTATCAATAGTAGTTCTAACCCAACCTGTTTTTTCACTTCCATCTTCATTATATATTCCTGAGAAGTTAAATAAGTTTAATAGCATATTAAAAGCAGATGGATTTAGGAATTCATCAAATATTTTTAAATTTAACCCCTTAAATCCAGCATTTATACCCACATTAGGTAATTGAACTATATTCTGTTCAAATAACTCTGATAGTTGTTTAGCTAAAGCTTTATCACAACCTTGGTTAGCAGGTTCTATAATACCAAAAGGTATTTGATTCTTAAGGTATTCTTTTAGCTGGTCTAGATCATTATTATTAAAAATAACATCATATTCAATAGTTAAAACATAATCAAATCTATGTACCCTTCTTAAATAATGATTAATCAAGATATGATAGAAGTGAATAAATTTAGGTATTTTTGAAATTAATTCATCTGTACCGTACCCACTATCTTTTAGGTAATCATGCATGTCTTCTTTAGAGTACCATTTACATGTAACCGGTAATTGATCTATCTTTTCAGACCACTCATCATGATAATCAGGTTGATCTAAAATAACATGATATTCAAATTCTATTTCAGGCATATATTTTTGTAATTGAAGCATTGTAAAATACTCCATTTTACCTTTTTTATGCCAAAGTCTCGCTACTGGTATTTTTTTCATTTGTAGAATTCATTTAAATATTCATGGAGGCATACTTTCCAATTCCTCATATAGTTTCTTTCTAAATCACTTAAATTTTTATTTATAAGTTTTTCTGAGTAGGGGCGAGGAGCAAAGTATTCTTCTTTATAAAAATCACTATCTACTTTATTAACTGTTAATCCTAAATTTAGATGATTATTAATTTCAACTGCTGTCTCATATCTACTAGCTTCACCTTGGCTTACCATATTATATAATCCATAAGGTAAATCTTCTTCTATATGTCTCAAAATTGAACTAGCAAAATCTTTTGTATAAGTAGGTACACCTAATTTATCATCTACAACAAACAATTCTTTAACTCCTGAATTAATTTGTTTTATAATTTTATTAACAAATTTTTTATCTTTATTTGGACCTCCACCCATCATCCATCCTGCTCTGAATATCCAGTATTTAGGATAATTTTGGTTTAATAAAAGTTGTTCTGTGTAGTATTTGCTTTTTCCATATGCGCTTAAAGGATATGGTTGATCTTCTTCTGTATAAAATTCCTTATCATTTCCGAATATTCCCGCTGTACTAATAAAAACATAAGGTATATTTAAATCTTTAGCTAGATTAAATAAATGAATAGCAGCAATAGTATTTGTTGAATAGCAATCATCTTTTTCTTTTTCACAATATTCTAAGTCTACTAAAGCAGCAAAATTTAAAATAATATCAGGTTGGTATTCATTAATTATTTGGGCGGTGTGCTTTAAGTCTCTTATATCACAAAATTCAATTCCCTCTGATAATTCTTTATCTGTTAGAACCATTTCAGAGGTATCAGTAATACTTTTTAAAGTAGTACCTAACATTCCATTAGCGCCAGCAATAAATATTTTTTTATAATTCCCCATAAGTTTTTATTATTCAGGGAATACTCCAATGTAAGAAAGTGCATCCATATACTCATGCTCAGGGAACTCTTGTAGTGTAGACATATCCATTCTCCATTCATAGAATTGTCCTTTTTTACCGGGGATTGGATATTTAGATTTTTCTTTTTCGTTTACTTTTACAGCTTTTACAGCTGCCCATTTCCAACTAAAAGCACTAGCTCCATTAGCAAATATCATTCCTTGAGTAGGAATATTTACTGTTGAAGGCATCCAAAATTTATTATCCTTATCTTTGTAAAATAAATCTTTATAAAGTTCTGGAAGTATAGATGTTTGTTGCTCATAAAATTCTTCACCTTCCTTCATTAATGAATTGGTTTGAAAACCACATCCATAACAAAAATAGGTTAAAATATTTGGGGTTGTTTCATCAACATAGCAGGCATCCGACCCACATCTGTCACAAATAATTAGATTATCCATTATAGTTTTTTTAATTTAGGTAATTCGATTTTCTTTAATGTAGGCAATTGTAATTTAACTTCTTTAGGAAATTCAGGAACATATTTATTTAATAATTCATTAACTTGTTCAAACATCTTTCCCCAACTAAATTCATTTTTAGATTTAAAGGCTTGTCGTTTAGCTTTTTCAGTATAGTTTTTATAGTTTTCAAATACATCTTTTAAATAAAAACCTACTTGACCATGATCTGGTGAGAACCATTTTGAATCAGATAATAAAAATTGGTTTTTAGTACTTGGATGTACTGGAGTTAATGTTCCACCTACTAAATTAGTAAACTCAGGATTTAAGAAATCCATTTGTCCTGACCATCCTGTAGTAATTAATGGTTTTTTAGTTAAAGTAAATTCAAGTAATGGACGACCAAAACCTTCACCCTTAGTTAAACTAATCATTGCTTTTACTTTAGAATGATTATAAATTTCATTCATTTCCTCATCAGTAAAATCACCATGAAGTAAATAAATACTAGGTAAATTTTTAGAATTAACTGTTTTTTTAATTTTATTAATTTTCTTTAAAATTTCTTCCCTATCATAATAAGATGAACCTACTTGAGAAGTTTTTAGAATTAATGCTGGTTGTTTAGATTTGTTTTTAAATGTTTCATAAAATGCTTTAACTAACAATCCTACATTTTTTCTATCTTCACCTAAATCACCTTCCATCCAATGTCCTACAAACAAATAAGCAAAATCTTCTTTAATACTAATATCAAGAGAACAAGGTGTATTAAGTACTTTATAGATGTCTGTATCAGCACCTTCAAATAATACTTCTACTGGTTTTTCTAGGCTTATTTGACTTTCTAAAGCATTAGTTTGTGAATTTCTTTTTTCAAATTTAGATTCTTCAAATACCTTTTTAGTATGATTTGATGATACTAAAGTTAAATCCATTCTATTAATACCTTCAATCCAATCACCTGGGCAAATATTACTTTCAATACCTGCTGTACAACCAATATTAAATTTTCCAATTGGTTGAAATTCATTTGGTACAGTAATCTGCATCCAAATTTCTGGTTGTGTAGGATGTTGAGGGGTAGCTAATGCATAATCCTTTAAAAATGACCATTCAGGATTATTAGTACAAAAACCAAATGGTGTATTACCCCAACGTTGGGATAATAACTTAACTTCATATTTATCTGTTTCAATAATGGCTTTAACTAAATCTCTTGAACGAGCACCATAGCCACTGTAGGTGTCAAAAGGGCAACTTATAATAAATAACGGTTTCATTAATATAACAATTTATGGGGTATAACTCTATCTTTTACTTCATTAACATTAACTAATTCATATTTTTCTCTTGGTTTCCAAGTAGAAAATAATTCATCAAACGCTTCAA
>Ga0181358_1000791_pt1 | contig 14314 bp, 27 predicted proteins | sample Fa13VDMM110SD_FD_130096 | JGI IMG/M metagenome (GOLD analysis project Ga0181358, IMG submission 130096) | Freshwater viral communities from Lake Michigan, USA - Fa13.VD.MM110.S.D | ecosystem: Environmental > Aquatic > Freshwater > Lake | place: USA: Michigan | collected 2013-09-24
GGTGGGGGTGGGGGCGGCGGTGGCGGCGGTGGGGGCTTCCAAGTTATGGGCAAAGCAGCAATTGAAGCATTGACGTCAGCAGAAGCAGAGAAAATTCTAGAATCAATGCCATCTAGCGTTGCAACGACGCTAACCCCGGCACAGATTTCTGGAAACCGTTATGCAGCTCAGGGAGCAGCGCAATATCAGAAGATGATCGATGCGATCACGCTAACCGATCCGGTAGCACAGACATCCCTGCAATCAGGACTAGCAGGCGGCGCATCATTGAGCGCAGCACTTTCAGGATCACGATACGCAGCTCAGGCAGCAGCCCAATACGGATCAGGAACGACCGTCAATGTGACAGTTCAAGGAAGCGTCACATCCGAAAACGATCTGGTTACATCCATTCGCAACGGATTGCTTCAAGGACAAAATAACGGCCAGGCAATTCTCAAATCAGCGGTGGCAATCTAATGACAATGCCAACGCTCGGCGTTGCCGTCGATTTTGCCAACGGCCCGGCCTTTGGCAATCCGCTTATTCTTGGAGACGCATCAACGCCATTAGGCACAGGCATCCTGGCAGATACGCCTTCAGACGTTGTCGACGTTTCTAACATCACGCTTCGAGCTTCAATTCGCAGAGGAAGAAACAGAATCCTCAACAAATTCGAAGCAGGAAGCGCAACGATCGTTCTTGAAGATCAGAACGGCGACTGGGTACCTTCGAATCCAGTATCTCCTTATTACGGAAAACTTCTACCACTTCGCAAAATTAGAATATGGGCAGATTACAATTCAGTCCGCTATTACCTTTATTCTGGCTACATTACGAGCTACGACACAAACTTTAGCGTTGGATTCAACGACCTTTCTACCGTCACCCTGCAATGCGTGGACGCCTTCCGCTTATTTTCTAACGTGGCAATTTCAACCGTTGCAGGCACTTCAGCAGGGCAGACAACAGGGGCGCGGATGGAAAACCTGCTCGACGTTGCAGCCTTTCCACTTTCTCAGCGTGCGATTGACACAGGAGACAGCACCGTCCAGGCGGATCCAGGAACCGAGCGCGACCTATTGAACGCACTTCAAACAATAGAAAACAGCGAGTTCGGTGGCTTTTACATTGATCCAGAAGGCAATGCCACATTTCTATCACGCAATACCGTGGCACAAAAGGCAGATCAGACAGCTACGAATTTCTCAGACGACGGAACAGCAATCTCTTACCAGGCGATCGATTTCGCCTACGACGACACCCTGATCTTTAACGACGTGACCGTTAACCGGGTGGGCGGCACAGCTCAAACGGTTCAGGACACCAGTAGCATTGAAACCTACTTCATCCATTCCGGAAAGCGCGAAGGCCTGCTGATTCAAACAGATGCCGAATCTTTAGATCAGGCAGCGATGATTCTTCAATCGCGCAAAGATGCAATCTTCCGAATCGATTCCATTGGGCTTAACCTGGCAGACGACACCGAAACTGCCAGGATCGTGGCAGGGCTAAGTTTAGACATTTTCGATTTGGTTAACATTACAAAGACGACCCCGGGCAGCACTTCTGTTACGCTTGAGTTATTCGTACAAGGAGTGCAACAGGACATAACGACCAACACATGGACAACCAGATTGTTCACAGCAGAACCTATAATTCAAGCATTTATCTTAGACTCGACAACTCAAGGAATATTGGATGGCGCAAACTCTGTGCTTTCCTACTGATTAAGGAGCAACAATGGCAAAGCAGACATTTACTACCGGTCAAGTTCTGACCGCAGCGCAAATGACATCGCTGCAACAAACTGCGATGTTAGGCGGAGCTGCAAGCGCAAAGACTGCTTCTTATGTGCTTGTTGCAGCTGATGCCGGTGACGCAATCACAATGAGCAATGCAGGAGCAACCACGATCACTGCAAACACAGGCTTGTTTGCCACAGGCGACATTGTGACGATCATCAATATTGGAGCAGGCGCCTGCACGATTACAGCAGGAACGGCAACAGTTACGACTTCAGGATCCCTTGTTCTGGCTCAAAATCAAGGTGGCGTTCTTCGTTTTACAAGTCCAAGTGCTGCGATTTTCTTACAGTTTGCAACGCCAGCATCAGGAGATATTGAAGGAGTTACAGCCGGCACAGGAATTTCAGGTGGTGGCACTTCAGGAACCGTCACCATAACCAACTCAATGGCGACTGCTATTGATGCGAAGGGTGATTTGATTGCCGGTACCGGTGCCGATGCTTTCAGTCGTCTCGCAATTGGCGCAAATGACACAGTCTTGACAGCAGACTCAGCCGAAGCAACCGGATTAAAATGGGCAACGCCCGCCGCGGCTTCTTTTATAGGTGCAAGAGTTTGTAGAAACTCTAATCAATCGCTTTCTAATGCTACTGAAACTGTTATTACTTGGACAGTAGAAAGTTTTGACACGCATGGTTTTTATACATCTTCGCCAAATCCAAGTAGATTAACAATTCCAAGCGGCTACGGCGGTTATTATTTATGTATATCTCAATTACACTACGGCTCTAGTGTTAATGGATTTAGAACTAATACTATTTATGTAAATGGAAGTACCTCTATGGCACAAACTGAAATCGGTACAAGCTCAAGAGGATCATCCGTATATGCAATAGATATTATTAATTTAGCGGCGGCAGATTATTTAGAAATTCGCGGTTATCAAGATAGCGGCGGCTCTCTAAATGTTATCGGCGACTCTAGTAATGATTATACATATTTTACAATACAAAAGGTAGGATAAAATGATTAAATTTGACAAACCAACTAATCTTAATGGTGCCGAATTACTTACAGAATTAAATTCTAACGGCGTAGCAATTAGTGTCCCGCCCTTTATCGACGGTAACGGTTTTTTTTGGCTCGATGTCATAGAAACCGACATAGAAAAAACTAAATCCATTGTTGAGCAACACAATGGCACGATCGCGGTATTGGATAAATCTTTAGAAAGAGCCGCTTTGCTTACAAAATTGGGCATAACTGAGGATGAGGCGCGTCTCTTACTGTCATAATGGAGACAAGCTATAACGGCTAACCAGCCAATTCAGACTATCAACGCTATCTAAACCCAGAAGCGGAACAATCCACACCGATTCTGACCGGCGAATAAGATTCAATAGGAGTCACAATGGCAATCTCAACCCGGCAAGTCACCGTAACCACAGCAGCAACGGCCCTCGTTGACGCGACGCAAGAAGCAGAGATGGTTTATCTTCACAGTTCAAGCGGCACATGCTTTTTGGGCAATTCAGATGTAACCTCAAGCGACGGATACAAAATGGATAACGGCGACAAGATTACGATCGATAACAAAGCAAACGGAATCTGGGCAATCACCAGCTCGGGAACCGTCACGATGCAAGTGATGGCAATCGGCAAATGACAGCCCCGGATTACGCAGCTCTGATCGTTTCCCTGATCACCATCGGCGCAGCCTTTATCGCGATGACCAGATGGCTGGTAAAGCATTATTTGACAGAGCTTAAGCCAAACGGCGGCAGCTCGATGAACGACCGCATGAGCAGGGTGGAAACCAGAGTAGACGAGATATATAGCCTGCTTCTAGAAAATAACAAATCTAAGAGGGGGAAAATGTGAATCAACGAGACAGGATGATCCAGATCGCTCAAGCAGAGATCGGATACATCGAAGGGCCAGCCGATAACCAGACGAAATACCAGAAGGCAAACCAAGCATGGTGCGGAGCCTTTGTGAACTGGGTGGCAAAGACAGCAGCCGTCAAGATCCCAAATTGCGTCTACACCCCGGCAGGGGCGGTCGCCTTTATGGACAAGAACAAATGGCAAGACGCAGCTACGGCAACGCCAGAGCCGGGCGATATCGTCTTCTTTGATTTCCCAGGCGACGCGCTCGACCGGATCAGTCATGTCGGGATCGTGATCAAGGATAACGGCGACGGAACCGTGACCACGATCGAAGGCAACACCAGCCCCGATAAGAAGGGCGATCAACGCAATGGCGGCGAAGTTTGCCGTAAGATCAGGGCCTACCAGAAGAAGAACCGGGGCAAACTCAAGCCATCATTGGCCGTAGCCATTGTCGGCTTTGGGAAACCAACCTACAAGGAGACAGAATGAACAAGCCAGCACTCGAAGCGATTATCAAGACATATCTACGAGCAGCAGCAGCTGCGGCAGTAGCTCTTTATTTAGCAGATCCAAACCAGCCAGCCAAGAATTACTTGGTGGCAGGCTTAGCAGCGATCGCAGGGCCAGTCCTTAAGGCGTTCGATGGCAAGGCAACCGAGTTCGGACGCGGAGCAAAGTAGTCGATGAATCGGGGGGAAATTCTTCAAGAAGCAGCTCGACTCACAGCCAAAGATCGCCAGAAGACATACGGCGATCCAACAGTCAACCATTGCAGAATTGCAGATTTATGGACGACATATCTAGGCCAGCAAATAACCCCACAGCAAGTGGCAATCTGCATGGCGCTCGTTAAAGTCGCACGATTGATGGAGACAGAGACAGAGGACTCCTTTGTGGACTTAGCGGCATACGCAGCGATCGCCGGCGAGATTGCGACAAGCAAATGAAGCAAATGATTATCCTCGTTCCAACTAGAGGACGCCCGAGCAACGCCGTCGAATTGCTCGCAGAGCATGAGAAACTTTCTACACATTCAGACATCCTCTTCATCATTGACGCAAACGATCCAGAGCACGACCAGTACGAATTCGAAGTAGGCGCTCACAAGTGCATGACGATTGAGAACGAAACCCGGGGCATGGCTTACCCGATCAACAAGGCAGCAAACGCCATCGTCAAAGAAAACAAATATCAATACTTCGCCTTCTTAGGCGATGACCACCGCCCACGCACAGCCGGGTGGGATGGCATTCTCATCCAGGCAATGCAACGGCGGCCGTCAATGGCTTACAGCAACGACTTACTACAGGGGGAACGACTTCCAACCATGATCACGATGACCTCGGACATTGTTGCAGCTCTTAACGGCATGGTTCCGCCAAAGATGAAGCATTTATACCTTGATAATTTCTGGAAGAAACTGGGCCAGGATTTAGGAGCGCTGACTTATCTCGATCACGTTATCGTTGAACACATGCACCCGGTTGCAGGCAAAGCCGAATGGGATGAAGGATACAAAGAAGTAAACGCGACCGAGATATACGCATTCGATGCGCTTGCTTACCAGAATTACATTCAAAGCGAAGCCTACGAATTGCTCAAGCGCAAACTAAAGCCATGAAGCAGCTCATCGCTTACTCTTTATACGGCAGCGAAGAGCGATACACGATCGGTGCAATCAAGAATGCAATTCTGGCAACCAGGCACTTCAAGGGATACACGCTGCGCTTCTACACCGGGGCCTCGGTTCCAGAATCCATCAAACAAACCTTGCAACTCTTCCCCCACGTGCAGCTCGTAGAAGAGCAAGGGCCAGAAGACCACACAGCCAAACTCTGGAGATTTCAGGCTTTAATAGATCGAGAATTTGACGTCGTTCTCAGCCGCGATGCAGACGCCAGACTGACGCACCGGGAACGGATTGCGCACGAAGAGTTTCTAGCAAGCGGCCTTGATTTCCACATTATGAAAGATCACCCCACAGGCCACAATTACCAGATCAGCGCCGGCATGTTTGCAGCTCGTACAAGGGCAACCCCGGCCCATTTGGACTATTACGAACCAGGGGATTATTACACCGCCGATCAGGACTGGCTTGCGGCCCACCTTTGGCCCTTGATCAAGGACGCAAGCCTGATCCACGATGAGAGCTACCAAACCCCCACAGAAGGACGCAGCAAGCGCCGCCCATTCCCGATCGCAAAGAAGGCAACCTTGCACCACATCGGCGCAGCTCTTGAAGCAGATGACCGCTTTCATTTCAGTAGCGACCAAGCGATCGCAAAGGGCGAATCAGGAAGCGACAAGTATCTGGCAGAATGGCTCGCATGAAGATATTGATAACAGGAGACGCCGGCTTCGTTGGCCGCGCTTTCCACAGGGCGCTCGATAACAAAGGCCATGAGATCACCGGCATCGACATCGCAAACGGCCTAGATTGCAGGGATTTCTTCAAGAAGGACGACACCAGATACGACGTGGTTATTCACCTCGCCGCGATTGTCGGGGGCCGCGCCTTGATTGAAGGGAACCCTTTGGCCGTCGCCAGCGACCTCGCGATCGACAGCGACATGTTTCAGTGGGCGGTGCGAACCAAGCCAAAGCACCTCGTCTATTACAGCAGCTCGGCGGCTTATCCGATCTATTTACAAAGAGCTGCATACAAGCAACGCCTTCGAGAAGGCGACATCAATCTCGATCACATTCGCACGCCAGACTTGAGCTACGGATGGGCAAAATTAACCGGCGAGACTTTGGCAGGATATGCCAGAGCAGAAGGCATCAAAGTAAGCGTCCTGCGGCCATTTAGCGGCTACGGATCCGATCAGGCCTTGGATTACCCATTCCCATCCTTGATTGCACGCGGCAAGGCCAAAATGGATCCGTTCGAAGTCTGGGGAACAGGCCAGCAAGTCCGAGACTTTATCCACATCGACGACGTCGTTGCAGCTACATTCGAAGCGATCACAAATAACATCCAAACTTTGAACCTTTGCACCGGGCGAGCGACCTCATTCATCCAGCTCGCAGAGATGATCATGTTGGAGCAGGGATACCTCGCACCGATCAAGAAGCACCCCGGCAAGCCAAGCGGAGTCGAATACAGAGTCGGCGACCCCACGAAGATGTTGCAAATTTATGAACCAAAGATCAGCCTCGAAGAAGGAATCGCCAGAGCACTCGCAGAATAAGAAAACCCCCCATCGCCGTCTACAAAGCGATGGGGGGCTTTCTTCGTCCCTATTTCAGATCGGACGGATCCCGAATCGGGCGCATTATTCGAGCGATCTGCCGGTTGCCCCAAAGTACAAGCAACCAGTTCGGCAAGGTTGGGATTTTCAGCTCTTTCTTTGGCAACAGCACGATCAGGAAAGACCACAGGCCAAAGAAGAAGCCAAAGGCAAACCAGAACCAGATACGACGACCATAGGCAAGGGCAAGAATGCCGGAAACAGGGGCAATGGCCAGATTCCACCAACTCACCGGATGTAAGCCTTCAAAGCATCCACGATCACTTCACTGACCGATTTCTGATCAGCCAAAGCCTTATCTTTAACCGCTTGCCACAGGGAATCAGACACCCGGACAGAACGCGCTTTCTTAACGGCCATCGGAGATCACCTCGTCGATCATGACAGAGCAGGATCCGTAGCCAGAACCAGTCCAGCACAGATCGCGAGTGCCATAGGTCAAGGCCACTAGTGCAACCAGGGCGATGACAAAGGCGACGCGACGACGACGGACAAACTTGCGATCCATTCTCATGACTTCACCTGGCGCAAAACTTCCAGATAAGAAGGAAGAGCAGACAAGACATTCACCAAGACCGCCTCCATTAATTCAGGATCCTGCGAATCCGCTGCGTCAACAAGATTACGACCAGCCAAAGTCATCGCAGCATCGATATCAATAAGCAAAGCTTTCATTGCACCCATTTATTTATCCTCATTCGCTAATTGAGCCTCAAAGCAAGGCAGGCAGACATTCATCTTCTCGATCGATCTAAATGTTTCTTTGCATCCGATACAGACGCATTCATGCATTTCATACCAGCTCATCACTTTGCCGCCGTTCTGTAATTGCAGCCAGGACATTCCTGGTAATGCTTCCATTTGCCACCGAGCACGATGACAGTATTTGTGTGCATTTCAGTTTTACACTTAGGGCAGAGATTCATGCTAACCACTCCTTCGCGATCGCAACGAGAACAGAAGAGGAAACCATCTCGCCAGTGAAGCGAGCTTGAGCAGCAAGTCCATAAGACTCAAACTTATAAATTACGATTGCCTCATCATCGGTGATGAAACGGACACCATTGCGAAGAAGACCACGAACAAAACCATCTTCATCGCGAAACACATCCGCACCGTTGTAAATGTTATCTACAGGAACAGCAAACTCACCAGACATTGCAAGCTCGACGACAGCTTCCACGATCACATCTTCAAGGTTTAGAACTGACATTATGCGCCCACCTTTGCACTTCTGCACTCTTCGCACCATTCTTCAGGTGTTGATGCCCAAGCCCATAAGCGAGACTTATTCGTATCTTGAACAATTCCTCCATGTGTTTCACACATCAAAAGCCACTTGCCACCATCTTCAACACAAAGACCTTCTTCTTCAGTTAAGCAAAGTGTCACTTTCACATCTCCAACTTGCTTTGTCTTCATTTTATTACCCCCACCGGCTGAGACATTCGCTCCTTGCCGATAAGAGAACTTTCCCATATGTCCATACAAAGAGCAATACCAAACAAGCAAAATGAAAGTGAACTTCTGCGGTGTTATTCCTGTGAAAGCCAGGCCCACAGGCGTGGAATAGTCACTAGAAGCCGGCAAACGGCGTGTCGGCCACCGATCAGGATCAGCGCAAGGCACAATAAGCCGACCAGGGCCGAAGGCCCACCAAACAAGGGGGAACCAATGCAAACGCAATACCTGATCTTCGCCGGGGCCATAGCCGCCTGCGGAATCCTTTATTTATTACTCAAGCTCGAAGGCGATCCGATCGACAAAGAGATCGAACAAGCACAGCAATACGAAGGCAAGCAGAAGCGGATCAAGAAGGCGCTCGAAAAATGACTTTAGATCGACGCCCACTCTTTTCAGTTCACACAAACGGCGAAGGGCGGATCGCTTTATATTTAGAAGAGCAAGATGCCGTCCTTGACCTGCTCGAAGAAGCAGGCAAAGAAGCAAACGGCGACTACATTGCAGCTTTGCATCGAGCATCTTATATAAATCAAATCTCACCAGACAGCAGCGAGTGGCTCGAGTACGAAAAAATGCGTCAGATTCTCCCGGCGACAGTTTTACTGATTGCATCGATGACAGAAAATGAAGCGCTCGATTTAGCACAGGACATTGTGCGCAACGTTGCAGCTCGCAGAACCCCACGATTGGAGATCGTAAAGTAAATGGCAAATCCAAACGGACGCAAAGGCGCACTCTTCGAAACAGATGTAATGCGATGGCTGCGATCCGTTGGAGCAATTGCGGAACGACTCACCAAAGCCGGCAGCAAAGACGAAGGCGACATCGTCGCGATCGTTGCAGGCAAGACATACATCCTGGAATTGAAGAATCGAAAGAACATCTCACTCCCGGCGTTCTGGGAAGAAGCAACGACAGAAGCAAACAATTATGCAAAGGCCAGAGGATTAGAACAAACTCCACCGGCATACGTCATAATTAAACGACGCAACGCAGGAATTGAAAAGGCCTGGGTTGTTGAGAATTTGGAGCAATGGGTAAAGCGCAATGATTAGAACCAAACACTTCTTACCATTTGTGCAGCTCTTCGAAAATGCAGCATGCGCCGAATTAGAGGATCTAGATTATTTCTTCCCGGAAGGGAATGCAGAAGAGGCAAAGCGCCTCCCCAAACTTCGCGCCATCTGCGGAGCTTGTATAGAAAGAAAGGAATGCTTGGCATACGCCATCAAAGAAGAGATCCCATTTGGCATCTGGGGCGGCAAGACGCCGACCGAGAGGGGCCATAACTTGAAGCGAAATGAGAAGTTAGAGCGACAGAAGCTCATCATCAAACTTCGCAATCAAGGAATCTCTACCGAAGAGATCGCCACGAAAATAGGCATCAGGACGACTCAGGTATATCGAGTCTTTACTGAAGCAAACAAGGCGAGAAAGCGAGAAAACCAATCAAACCAGCAGACAAATACAGCGTGCGCAGATTTGCCGTTATCGTTGGAATCAGCGCAATGACCAGCACGATTGCAAGCACAGCCCTAAATCCAACCCCGGCAATCCCGGTGGTTTACACCGAGCGCACAGCGATCCAGAACATAGATCCAAAGCAGCTCGCCCAAGAATTGCTGGAACCACAGCAATACAAATGTTTCACTCAGCTCGTCGGCCGCGAGAGCGCCTGGCGATCAGTAAACAATCCAACATCAAGCGCAGCAGGCGTGGGCCAACTCCTCGCCGGCACATACAAGAATCTAGGAATGCGACACCCCGAGAGCCGGGTCACACAAACTATCGCAGCTCTAGCGTATATTGGACGAAAATACGGATCCGGTGGCCCCTGCGCAGCTTGGGAACATTGGGAACGCCAAAAGCAAAAGACCGGCTACGGCTGGTATTAAGGGGGATCATGAGCACAGAATCAAGCATCGGCATCGTCGACTTTGACGATGGCATTGCGCAATGGCTAAAGCAATACAAACATGCCAAAGAAGAGATTGCACGATGGGAAGAGATTGCAGATATCGCCAGATCGCATCTTGAAAATGCAATGGGCGATGCAGAGACAGCTCTTTACGAAAACAAACCGGTCGTTCGATGGACACGCGTCGAAAGCCGACGCTTCGATACAAAGAAGGCACGCGAAATCTTGCCACAGCAAGTGATCGACGTGCTTGAAGTCGTAAGCATGAGCAGACGCTTCACACTTGTCGATCAGGATCAACAATGACCAAAGATGAACTTATACACCTTTTAACTGCTGGAATTATTCTTCTTTCATTCGTTATGGGTTACGTGGTAGGCAAAGTCAGTGTCTAGACAGGGATTAGAATCAGTCATGAGCCTACCGACAATATTGCCGTCGATTGATGCACCGGAAATACCAGAAGTACCGATCTGGCCATATGACGATGAAGAAGAGGACGACGAATAGATGTTCGTTTCACCGCACGCACCAGGCAAAGCACTCGGCGATGAATTGGCAACGATCATCACGAAGGCAGGCACATGGACACCGAGATCAAAGCAGGTCTACATCGGCCCATCTGAGATCGGGCATTCATGCACCCGGCGCATCGCTTACAAACTCCTCGACTGGGATAAGGCAAACGAAATCCCCGGCGGCGGAAACTGGGCGGCGCAGGTTGGCACAGCGATCCATGCGCACCTGGCAGATATATTCGGCAAACTTGAAGATTACGAAGTGGAACAAAAGGTAACCATTCGGGCCAATCTTTCAGGAACTGTGGATTTATTTGACAAGCGTCGCGGCATTGTTATGGACTGGAAAACCACAAATATCACGCAGTTAGAGAAGCGACGCAAAGAAGGAGCAACAGAACAGCAGCTCGTCCAAGTCCAGCTTTACGGCTACGGCAAAGCGCAAGAAGGAGCAGAAGTTGAGAAAGTTGCACTGGTTTATTTACCGACAAGTGGCAGCCTTGATGACATGCACGTCGAGCTGCATGATTACGATGAATCTGTCGCGATCGCAGCGCTGACCAGACTCGATACCGTCTACGGATTACTTTCAACCGTCGACGTCGAGAACAGCCCGGAACTTTGGCAATTGATTCCAGCAAGCCCCGATCGGCTCTGCAATTACTGCCCCTACTTCCAACCTTTCAGTAAAGACTTAGCGAAGGCATGCAACGGAGATACAGCTTCATGATCGAGAAGACCATCTCCGACATCGTCAAAGAGATCGCGGAAAGCAATCCGCCTACAGCGTTGGAAAACCAACAACCAAGTAACACCAAGACAAAGGGGGAAAGAGAATGAACTTCTCTGAACTAGCAACAGGCGGCGATAAGCCAAAGGTTGCAGATCTAGCAAACCAATTGCTGATCATTGAACCAACCGAATACAAAGCAAGCATCACCACAGTGCATGGCGATACAGATGCGATCGAAGTCAATGTGACCAACCTCGACACAGGCGAGATCCACGAAGGGCTTCTATTCTTCAACGTCGCACTCAAGAACGCACTCAAGAACAAAGTCGGCCAGAAGGTTCTGGCACGCATTGGACAGGGAACGGCCAAACCCGGAAAGTCGGCCCCCTGGATCCTGATCGATGCAACAAGCAACCCGGCAGATTTAGCAAAGGCAAACGCCTTCGTTGGCAATGCCGGTGCGAAGCAAGCGGCCGCGCCAGCTGCGGAGCCAAAGCAAGTGGTTACAGCCGAAGCATTGACGCCAGAAGTGATTGCACTCTTGGCACAGCTTGGTGCAAAACCGGCATAAGATAGGAACTTCCCGAGCAACACCTTCCACTCGGGGAAGGCGCGTGGGCCAGGGGGCCGTAGGGGAAACGGATCGGTTCGAGTCTGATCACACGCACATGAAGAATGACGCGCAAGGAACGATCGCTGCATGGCTTTGGAAATATTATGAGTACGGTTTACCAGATACACCAGGACGGATGGCGAAAGGCATCGTGCAAGTGTTACAGGCGCAAGGATTTGTGATCATCGAAAGCAGCAATCCAGATGGAGCAATAGCAAGAGAATCAACAGGGGGTAATAATGGAAGATCAGAACGCGACGCTTCAAGCAATCATTGATGAAATCGATGTATGGCAACGACGGCCCACGCCAGAGTCATATAAAGACCTATGCTGCGCCATCGAAAGAGAGCGCGGATTCAAAGAAGGCCTTCGACTAAGCGGAGCAATTGTCCGCGGCCGATTGATCAAGATTGAAGAAGAAACAGATCAAGAATGAGCGATGCGATCCTTACGACCGCGCTTCGCTTTGCAGCTGCTGGAATTAGCGCAGTCCCAGTAGCAGCAGATGGATCCAAACGCCCCGGATTGCCATCATGGACGGCCTACCAGAAGAAGCGGCCTACCCCCGAAGAATTGATGGGCTGGTTTGGAAAGAAGCAAGACGGCGTCGGCATCATCTGCGGCGCAGTTTCTGGCAACCTTGAAATGCTTGAGCTTGAAGGCAGGGCGGTAGCAAAGAAGCTGCACATTGAACTTCGTGAGATATTCGAAAGCAGCGAACATGGCCATCTCTGGACAAAGCTCGTCAACGGATACATGGAAACGACGCCATCGGGCGGAATTCACTGGTTGTACCGAATCAGCGATGCCAAAGTGCCAGGCAACACAAAGATCGCGCAGGCAGCCGGTGAAGACGGCGGATGCCTAGCAGAAACACGCGGCGAAGGCGGCTTCGTGATCACAGCGCCATCTGGCGGCAAGTGCCACCCTTCAGGCAACCCCTGGCAGATCAGCGCCGGATCCATCGAGACAATTCCAACCTTTACGATCGCAGAGCGCCAGATTATTCACCAATACTTTGCCCTTTACGACGAAGTGCCAAAGGCAGAATGGATCGAAGAAGAAACAAAGCCGCGCAAAGACGGCATCGAGACGCCAGGGGATGCTTATAACGACACCGTCACCTGGGAAAGCATTCTCGAACCACTCGGATGGAGCAAGGTTTACAGCAAGGGCGAATCGACCGCCTGGCGACGTCCAGGCAAGTCCGAAGGCATATCGGCGACGACAAACTTCAACGGCAACGGCAAACTCTTCGTTTTCAGCACCTCAACAATTTTCACAGCTCAGAGCAGTTATTCGAAATTTGCCGCCTACACACAGATAGAGCACAAAGGCGACTTCAAAGCAGCTGCATCACATCTGCGATCGCAGGGCTTCGGGGCAAAGACCGAACTGCGCACTGATTGGCAACAGATCGAAGCCCATAATCCAAGTCACGTGCAACTACACGATGAAAACGAAGAGATTGCCACCAGCTCATGGATCCCACAGGACATCACCGACATGCAACTCGAAGATGAACCAGGCCCATCGATTCTCAAGCGCGAAGACGGCAATCACATCCTTTATGCAAACAAGATAAACGCAATCTTTGGAGAGAGCGAAAGCGGCAAGACTTGGATCGCAATCGAAGCGGTGCGCCAAGAATTAGCCAAAGGCCATTGCGTCTTTTATTTAGACTTCGAAGACAGCGCTCGCGGAATTAGAGGACGCCTCAAGACGATGGGAGTGCCAGCAACAGGCCTGCGACATTTCAGATATGCAAACCCGGACGAAGGAATCACCAGGGGCATCGTCGAAGTTATTCAAAGCGAGATCCAGATCCACAAACCATCCCTGATCGTTATCGACGGCGTCAACGCAGCGATGAACCTGCTCGGCCTGGACTTGGAGAAGAACAAGGACGCCACCACCTTCTCGCAGCTCATTCTTCGCCCACTTCGCATGGAGAACGCGGCCATCTTGACCATTGACCACGTCACAAAGAGCAAAGACACCCGGGGCAATTACGCCATCGGAGCACAGGCAAAGAGAGCCGACATCGACGGCGTAGCGATCGCAGTCGACGTGGCGATGCCATTTGGCCGGGGCTTGGACGGCTGCCTGAATCTGAAAGTAACCAAAGACCGGCCAGGATTCGTCCGCGCCATCTGCCAGGACGCCAAAGACCTCGGCGTTGCAAACTTGAAGAGCA
>Ga0181358_1000799_pt1 | contig 14246 bp, 23 predicted proteins | sample Fa13VDMM110SD_FD_130096 | JGI IMG/M metagenome (GOLD analysis project Ga0181358, IMG submission 130096) | Freshwater viral communities from Lake Michigan, USA - Fa13.VD.MM110.S.D | ecosystem: Environmental > Aquatic > Freshwater > Lake | place: USA: Michigan | collected 2013-09-24
AACGATATTCATGAGATTCTCTCTCAACGGTCAACCCTCGGGGATGCGTTCTCGAATGAAGTGAAGGGACAATTGGAAGAATGGGGCGTCCAATCCGTTAAAAACATGGAGCTGATGGACATTCGAGACTCAGGTGGAAGCAAGGCAATTGCGAACATCCAGGCAATTCAACTCTCTGCCATTGAGCGCAATAGTCGGGTTGAAGTTGCTCAAAACCAGCGTCTTGCTACTGTTGCAGAAGTTGAAAATAAACGAACATCGGAGATTTCTTCTGTGGAAGCCGAACGTCAAATTCAACTTTCTAGGGAACAAGCTCAGCAGGAAGTCGGTGAGCGCTCAGCCGAACGTGAAAAGGCTGTGGGTATTGCCCAAGAACAATCTCGCCAAGAAATCCTCTCCCAACAAGCGTCAACTAAAGAAAAAGATCTGGCTGTTACACGAATTCAAGAGGTCCGGTCGGCTGAAATTGAACGTGACAAAGCCCTAGTTACTGCTGAGCAGAGCAAAAAAGTTGCTGCCATTGACAAGGAAACTGCCCTTGTTCGTGCATCTCAGGACAAGGAAACCACCATCTTGCAAGCCGAAGGTACACTTGAAGCTGAACGGAAGGGGGCTGAAGCCATTAAGGCTAAGGGATTGGCTAATGCTGAAGCCGAGAAGGCTCTCCAATTGGCCCCGGTTAGTGCCCAGATTACTCTGGCAAAGGAAATCGGTAGCAATGAATCCTACCAGAAATACCTTGCACTCATTGAAGCCTTCAAGGCATACATTGCGGTTGGTACTGAACAGGCTAAATCCCTGCAACAAGCGGAAGTCAAAGTTATTGCCAATGGTGGTTCTGCCTCAGAAGGTATCAACAATGTGATGGACATTTTCAGCTCCAAAGGTGGAACGTCTCTCGCAGCAGCAATCGAAGCCTTCACTCAAAGTGACATTGGAGCGGATCTTGTGAGCCGGTTCACGGATTCTGCTGGTCCTAATAAGGACTGACGGTCTCTAACTGATGGGCGGGTAACCGCCCTATACTTCTCCCAAAGAATACCCTATACTTAGTTTACAAGTCTCCCCCTCACAACCAAGCCACAAATGACAACCCTCACATTCACAACCGGAACCGAAGTCATCGCAGCTTTCGGGCAACCTTTGACTGCAAAGCGAAAAACCCTGGTCCGCATTCGCCCGACGGTCGGTACCGAAGTCTTCCCCCGAGAAAAGGGTGATTTAACTGCCGTCGAAGGCATTGACTATGTACTGATGCCGGTCGATGGGTCGCAACCGTACCCATGCAAGGTTGATATTTTTCCGGGGTCCTGGGAAGAAACTGAGCCCAATTCTGGCCTGTATCGTCGCAGTGCCCTGTGCAAATTTGTCCCTGTCCCCCTTGGATATACCGTAACCCTTAAAACGAGGGAGGGTGATACCACGGTCTCACACCCTGACTATGTTGCTATTGGTATTGATGATGAGGTATATTCCTATTCCTGCGACTGGGTTCGTGATAACTTGGTTGTGTTGTAGGAGAGAGGGGGGCATCCCGTTTATTGGCCCTTACAGTCTGTAATCTAGAGGCACGGGGTGTCAAAACCGGTACCCTGACTTTGGGGGCATTGACTTTTTGCCGAGCCATGCTATAATGGAAACGCTTGCCCCTAAAGCATTGTGGTGATGCACTCGCCTTGTAAGCGAGAGACGACAGTTCAATTCTGTCTAGGGGCTTTTTAAACATTCGAAAAATGTCAAAAGGTGTGAACACAATGGTAAAAAACTTTTTACCAACACGGCAAAGTCGGATAACCACCCCACCCGGTTCGGTTCTCCGGCTTGTTTCCGCAGGCCAGAAGCGGTATAGTTACTTCGTTGCCCATGACATCGGTTCGGATCCGGCCTGAAACTTTGCCCACCGGTTGTTTCATCGATGGGTTGAATCACTAGCCTACCCCTCTGCTCACCTAACAAACCACTATGACATTCAATCCAAACAGCATCACTCCTTCCGAGAATTTTGTTAGCTATGTCGCAAGAACATACGGCAATGGGCTTCAATCTGCAACCTTCTGGGCCCGGTGGGGTGCTGCCCAGGCAGCCGAAACATTGAACTACCAAATGCCGACCGATGGTATCCGGAACGCGCCACCGACTGAGGCGGATGGGGACCAGCGAGGGCAGGTGCAGATTCTTGAATACGGATACTGGAGAAACACGCACTGGACGTCCGTTGCTTCAAACCACGCCGGAGCACTCAAGAATTACGGAGACAGGCCAGACCTATTGCCTTGGCTCCACACCCCCGACTGGGTGTCCGACCCTAAGCTGGCCCTGACGCGAGAAGGAGCGGCATTACTTAACCAAATCCTGCCAACTGTCTTAGATGACGGAGATGCAGGACTCAGTTCTGAGCAAGTTGCTTTGCTTCGTCGTGTTGTAGCATTGATTCCAACCGAAATCCCGACAAAGACATCGGCAAACACGCATAAAAAGACTACCTCAGACACTCCCGTAACCATTGACGGCCATGTCGTCAAGCCAGGGGATCGTCTACTTCTTTCGAATGCTAAGGTAATCACCGTTCACGAGATAAGCTGGGGTGATGACATATGGCAAATCTATTATAGAAATGATTGCAAAGGTTACAATCATATTTCCGTTTACGCCAACGGTGTTTGCCCCTTCGACGATCAGCAAGATATTACAGCAGTCGTGACAGGATCATTGTAACCTTTCCAACCCCCAATGAAAAAAATGTCAAAAGTCACCCTCAAGCAATTGGTTGAACAAGGTTTCGGTTTCGAATCAGATCTAAAGTCTGGTGATCGTACCGAGACAATCTTTCGCAATCTGCGAGACGGAAACTTGTACCACATTTACCGTTCAAGTCCGCGAATGTACACTGGTAGTTGGTTCGTTGCAGAGCGCATGTTTTACGCCAACGGTGCCACAAAAAATATCCCTCAATCGCACATGAAAGACTACGTTGTTGTTGGACATCGCTGACTGTGGCAAATAACAAATCACACTCAATCTGAAATATGAAAACGAAAAGCCGATAAATGGGTCTACGATGGGCCTCCCATCCCTCAGACCTGGCCTCTCTCTTGGCCCTACCCTTACTATCCTCCAGAGGGTCCCGGTAGGTGGTGGCCGACCCCGGCAATAAATTGCTAACTGCCATGAGGTCACCCTCTACTCTCTTCAACTAAAACCGGAATACAACCAAAACAACTTCAAAATGGGCTGCTGGAACAAAACTTGTGGAATCTCCAACCTTCACATCTATGCTGGGCAACCGGTCTATGTGTTTGTGCTAGAGGAAAATGTCAATAAAAGCGAGTACTGCTACTCAACATGCCTTTTCAAACCTTGTCTTCTCCCCTTTAGTAGCGAGTACGACGATTATGGGGGCGGAGAGAAATCCTCCGGAGTTGGTTTGCCGTTCATTTTGGACGCTCTCCGTGAAAACTTAGTGGAGTTAGAAGTCGGTGACAATAGATACCACGACATTGCCGTTAAGCGAGACGACTTTAACATTGACAAATTCTTTGAGGCTTGTCATGAGGATAGACTCTTTGTAGGTTCTCCACGCAAGATCCCGGTTAAATTTACAATGATGCGTAAGGACATTGTGGACGGAATTCTTCAGAAGTTTACCTTGTACGACTACGTGACGAAAAGAGATTTAACTTATGCCGAATGTCTCGAAGAACTAGATTCAGTCATTGAAGAGTGGCGAAGTCTTTTAGCCTCCACACTAATTGGGCAGGTTGCTCTTGCAACCAAAAATGGGTCGCTCAACCACTTAGAGAGTGAACGTAAAAACGATGCTAATGCGGCTTTTTCAAAGTATATATTTAGAGACCTACTTTTCCTTTGTCGGTCCTCAGAAAACTTCACTCCGAGGTTGATGGGGTCGTTGAGGGACAGGACAGCATCTTTTATCAACTTGAACCAAGTTATAACCAACCTAGTTACCCACTCTCAGAAGGAACAACTCAAGGGGCTTCTTGCCGATTGTCTAAAGGGAATCTTTATTGGCACCTTCATGGATAGGACCCGAAAACTGTGGACCCCCGGAGGTCACGAAGGTAGTCAGAATACTGATGTCGATGGGCACAAGATTCTCCTCTCTGTTGTTCGGAATGCCATCGACTACGAAGAAAATTCCTGCAGTAACGATAATTGGCCCCACTACCTCTCTTAATTTCACTCCCCACTCACAAAATGAACAAAACTGACTTTGTAAGATGGCTGCAAGGCTACATTCTAGGTGTTACTGGAACCGAACTCAACCAAGACCAAATTGATAGGGTCCGCAACAATCTTGAAAAAGTCCACTTGGTTCAAGGCCCAGAGCCAACTAAACCAGAGTGGCACCTACCGCAAGGCCCCAACGGCGAATCATACCGCTGCTGACTGGACCCGAATATAACCCCATTAAAATTCACACCAACCCAAACACGACAATGCAATCACGCGACTTTTGCTACTGGCTTCAAGGGCTCTTTGAACTTGGGAACCCTGAATCCCTCACTCCGGAGCAAATTCAAACTATTCGCAACCACCTCAACATGGTTTTCTACCATGAGTTTGACCCGAGCTTTGGAGGTCCCGAAGTTCAGGATGCCTTAAACATGATTCACTCAGGGTCTTCAGTGCCCGTCCCACCAACAAACCCTGCCCAAAGGCCCCCACAAAATGGTCCCATCATGAGATGCTAATTGCCAACCCCAACCGCTAAACCCGCAACCAATGACACACCTAGATCCTGATACCCTAGAAGCAATCACCTGTATTGCCAACGAGATTGCGGACACTAAAATACGGCAGCATGAATTAAGGGTCGGGTGGGTCAGTGGGCTAATTGGCTTAGCGTTTGTGAGCGGTATCGTTCACTCAATCTGGCTCCTGAAACAACTAGGTTCGTTTACGGGTCCTGGCTGAAGCTAAAATAATTCGACGTTTAAGTCCCTGACAACTAACAGGGACCAAGGCTGTATAGTTCAGCGGTAGAACAGCTCTTTCATAAGGAGTAAGTCGCAGGTTCGATTCCTGCTACAGCCACTTCACCAAGAAGGTGACCACCGAGAGGCCCCTCCAAGGCTCCCTGAGGCTTCTTAGGCAGAGGGTGACCCTTCCGTGCCTCTCGTCTGAGACCCCGTCCGAGGCTCCTCTAGCCCCCTTAGAGCGGTGGTGCGGTCTTTGCTGCGCAAAGGGCGGTAAACCGAACCGCCTGGGGCGGTTCTCCGGCTTGTTTCTGCGGGGTAGAAACGGTATAGTATTAGTATGGAAAACAAAGTTTGGTTGGCGTATTTCGACGTTGCGTACGAAGGTTACTTCGATATGGAGGTCTTCTCGAAGGAAGAAGATGCTAAGGCGTACTTGGATGAGCGTTTCGACGAGTACGCTTGCCGGGGAGACTCGGTCGATCGTGTCGTGGTTGAGATGGAGGTTAAGTAGGTCCTGAGCAGAGGGGCGGTTAACCGACTTTCTGCGGTTCAGAAAGGTTCGGTTTCCACCCTTGGCCTTCAGTTCCAAAGGTAGTATAGTATTTGTATGAAAAGCAACCTCACCGCCACTCACCTTGCTTCCATTGGAGATACACTGACCTTGATTAGTCGCGGGTTCGAACCACGTGGCCTTATGAGCGAACTTCTGTTCGATCTTTTTCCGAACGAAGACCAAAAGTTCTTGGATTACTGGGCAGGTTACCGGTACGTTCACCTGAAAGGAACTGCTTTTCTGTCGAGTCGAGAATGGATCCTGACAGACATGGTTCGCGAAGTTCTTCAAGGCACTGCCCAAAAGTGGTTTGAAGATTGGCTTCAAGAGCACGGTCAGGTAGCTGCCTGATTACAACAAACCGGCATAGTTCAGCGGACAGAACGCGAGCCTTCTAAGCTTGATGTCGGGGGTTCAAATCCCTCTGCCGGTGTTCGTCTACTTAATCAAATGTTTCAAGATCGCGAATCCTACCTGCGCGAAGTTGCCGAATGGCAAGCAACCTACGCCCAGCTGAGTGAGCGCCAGCGCAACCGCAAACTAGAAATCAAGGGCACACAGCGCAACGCCAGCGAAGTCCCCGTGTTTTCCTATATCTGGCCCGTTGAACAGCAAGAGGCGTGGAACCGTGAATACGGTCGCTCCTACGGTTCCTACACCAGCCGACATTCCGCTTTGCAGCTGACCGTCAACGACGTGGCCCTTCAGGCCCAAGCGATGCTTCGAGCTCGCTCTGCCATGAAGGCTGAAGCCGGTCGCCAAACAGCCTTGCTTCCCGCTGTTGTCTGAACCCTTCGGAAGGGCGGTAAACCGCCCTGAACCGTTCGGTTTCCACCCTTGTTTCTACCCCGCATACGCTTCTCCAGAGAGCCTACTAATTAGGCTCTGACAGGGTTCCTCGCTCCTTTAGCAATCTGGTGAATGCAGCGAACTCATAATTCGCAGGAGGCGAGTTCGATCCTCGCAAGGAGCATTTTTTTTTATAACGGAGTCACAAATGGATTATAACGATCTCTTGATCGAAATTTTAAACATGATACCGGAACAACGCTCCCAGAAGGTGAAAGTTGCTGACAGCTATGGTTTTGGGTTTAATAGATCCGATTGCACTGACGTTCACCGATTAGAGGATGTTCCCTATACTGGCCCGGTTCTGTTTCAGCGCTAGGCTCGCATAAAGCAGAGTTTGCCCTGTTAGCTCAGCTGGATAGAGCACATCTTTCCTAAAGATGGGGTCACAGGTTCAATTCCTGTACAGGGTGTTTTCACGATAATTAATTTTTCAATGCAATGAATACAATCTTAGCACCAACACCCTCCAGCCCCCGAACCCTAAGCAAACCATGCCAAGCCCCAAACAACCACTATCCGACGAAGAAAAAGCTCTCCGCAAGCAGCAACGTCTGGAAAGAGAAGTTGAATTAAAGGCCGCCGATGAGCAGATTCAAAAGGAGGAAATGGACGCCTACTTCCATGCTTTTCCTGGTATTATCCTTAATTTGCTTTCAGAACTAGATAAAGAGGTCATTGATTATACCCTAAAACAACCGGAACCCAATAAATTCAAACTTACCATCCATAATTCAAACTTCAGCCTCTCAGATAATAGCCTTAATTTTGCGTTGTCTCAAGATGGCTACTCTTACTCTAACTACTGTAATTTAGTATACGAAATCGATAATGCCTTCTCAGTGATTGAGTACATTAGACGCTCTCGTCTTGGAGTAGAAGAAAACCACCGTAAACGACAAGCTGCCCTTTCAAAACTCGACCCCGAAGACCGTAAACTTCTAGGGCTTTGATTGCCTTTGAGAAGCAAAGACTACTATTCATGGCCAACCAATCAACCCAAATGAAGCCCGAATTTCGCATCCGAGAACGCCACTATGGCAGTAAATCTATACCTTATCGTATGACCTTTTTCTACTGTGAGAAAAAATTTCTATGGTTCTGGATACCGGTGTTTAAGATAGATGTCGGTAAAGGCAGAGACATAATCCGAGGTTTCGGGTCCCTGGAAAAAGCCCAAAAGGCAATAAGTGACTATTGCGAATACACGAAGTTTCACTACCCCTGCTAAAAACAATGACCGAACTCCCAATCAAAAACTGCTCTACCTGTGGCCACAGCACCCCCGGCGACTTCAGCTCCCGAGAATTACAAGATAAATGGAGGTTTTGCAACCTTTGCGGGGCCTATTGCATAGAAGTTAACTCCCCCCCTTATCAAAATTTTGACTGGAACTGCAAAGCCCAAAACCAATGGGTACCTCAACCACCCTCGCCACCGAAACCTCTAACCATTTGGCAAAAAATCGGTACGGCAATCCTTGCCAAACTTACGCCGGGTTACCCAAAGTGAAGGGAGGTTCGGTCTTTGCTACGCAAAGGACGGTTACCCGAACCGACCCGTTCGGTTCCCCCCCTTGTTTCTGCACTGCAGAAACGGTATAGTATATGTATGGAAAGCACCGCCCCACGCCGTGGAATTCTCTGGTTGTCCGTTCCAGAGCAAGAGTTCCCGGTTTGCCCAATCTTCGTCAACGCTGCACGCCACTTACATGTAACTTTGCAGTTTGGGATTTATGAGAACGAGATTCCTGCCGGGATTTTGGGTCACACTTTCTCTGTTCGGGCCACAAGCATCTGTTACAATACCCGAATTCAAGCTTTGCGCGTAGAACTGCCTACCGAACTCCAAGACGTTTGTCAAAACGAAAACCCTCACATGACAATTTCGATGGTCTCCGGTGTTCGCCCCGTTGAGTCAAACGAGATGCTTCAAGGGTCCCATAACTCTGAGCCAGTGAACTTTGATCTTTCACTCATCTGCGAATTTTCACCCTTCAACTAATCATGTTTCCTAACGGCCCTGAAAAAATCGTGTCCAAAGTCAAATCCCTAACTTCCTGAAGAAAATGACCCCCAACATCAAATCCAAGGACATCGAAGTGCGCCTGCTCAGCGAGCTTTCTCCACAACTTCCGGAAGTGGAAGAACCTGACAATCGGCGTTGCGTATACAAGCAGATTCAAGCAGAATTTCGCCATGAGGGGTTGTACTGAACTGAATTAGTCCCCACAATTAAGGGGACACACCCACGTAGCACAGCGGTAGTGCAGCCGTTTCGTAAGCGGCAGGTCGCTGGTTCGAGTCCAGTCGTGGGTTTTTCCTTTACTCTTACAAAGTGCCTTCCTTTATTTACAGACCAGAAACTCGAATTGCTGTTGGAACCTTATTAAGCGTCATTGGCTTGGCAATTCCGGGTCGTTCTTTAATTTTTTGTGCTGTCGGTGGCGTGTTACTTGGGTCGGGAGTTTCTGTTCTTCTTCGGTGATTGCCCCCCGGACAGCTTAACCGATTATCTATAACTCTGGATCCCTTGAAATCAAAATGGTAAAGTCAGCCCGAAGACGCCACCATGCCATGCGCCTGAGGAATAAATGGTTGAGGCTGCTACACAACCTGAGCCCTGAGCGCGGTCTTGACTACATCACCTTTGGCAAGGTCTATAGCAAAGACCCAATTGATTGCGGAAACCCACGGTGCAAACTTTGCTCTTATGCAAAGGTCTTACACAGCAAAGAGAAAAGGTTGCTTGGGAAGGAAGCCGTTAAGAACGAACTCTCAGAGTTTGACGGGTAGGGCGGTTAACCGCCCTTTACCTGGCCCCTCGACCAAGGTATGATAACCCCATGGAACGCATCAACCCAACGCTCAACCTAATGCCCAAACCAACCTACACCATTTCAGCGGTAAACACCAACGGCTCATCCGAGTTTCCTCGTCCCGAATGTCTACCTCAAGCTGGCGATGTCCTTGTGGTTGAAAAGCCCCTTGTGACTCAAGCTGGTTATTTCTACCAAGTTGGTTCTAGGCTGAGGCTTATTGAACGAACGCAAGATGCCCCCTTTGGACTTCTCAGTTCACTTGGTAATTGGGTGGTAGAATGCCCATTTCAAAAGTCCGTATGGACCAATATTGAGCTGATGATTGCTGAGGGAACGTTGAGCTATGGTATGGGACCCGGAACTAGGGAATGGCTGCCAATTAGTACCGCCCCTGAATTTCGAGAGCCCTGCCAAATGTTTGTTGTAATTGCTATGGACGTTACCATTGGAAACTCTAATCATTTTACGACAGACCCTTGTTGTGTTTGGCGCAAGCGCAGTGGTGAATTCGTAAGGGGGCCCTGGGAAATCGGCCCAACTCACTGGATGCCACTTCCTTATTATAACCCAGAAACTAGGGGGAAATGAAAGCATACAAAGTTGAAGTTCTAGTGCTGAGCTTTGAGGACATGACTGAAGATGATATTGTGTATTTCATCGAGAACACAGGGTACCTCAACACAAGGGTAATGTCCATTCAATCAAAAGAAATTGGCGAATGGAGTGACAATCACCCACTTAACAAGACGGACACCGTCAAGCAAACCTACGATGAGCTTTGGGGTGAATAATCACTAAACGCCTTCCAGACCCTGAGATAACCTTCCAGATCCCCACTGGTAATAAACTTAACATTGTAATTGCTCTCCAGACCCTGATCCTGTGTTGGGGCCAAGCAATGGCATTAAACCTTTTCTGACGAACCTTGTAACCCCCAAATCAAACATGACAAACGATATTCGAAGCCTAATCGCTGACGATGGTTTCGCTATGAGTTTTCAATCAATGGGGCAGTATCGAACTGCCTTGCTAAGGGAGATTGACAACACCACAAACCAAACGAACCCATTAGATGAAAAGGAGCTAATAGATCTCGTGTCTTCTCTATGGGTGACGGCCCACAGTTTAGATCACTTTGGTCAGTGCCACGAGGTTTCTCCTGGCCTACTTCTCCGAGCCTCTGAATTCATCTCGAAGCAAGATGCTAGAATTTCTGAGCTTGCTGGTGGTACCAAACATACTAGGACTGACGACGAGGTCTTGTTCTTTTTAGACAACCATGAGCTTATTGATGGTCATTTAGAACAAAATGTGGACGGTACACTACGCTGGGTTATCACTGAACGACTCAATAGGTACGACGGAGATGACGATTGGGAGGTAAAGGATGCTACGGATACCCTTTTGGGCCTAGTCCGCTGGATCAAAGAGCCTTCTTTTTTAGGGCCCATACCGGAACCAGTACCTTTTAGGTTCTATTTTACACACCATCACAGCGTAATTTATATTGAAGCGTGTGACCGTGGGAGCACAAAGTGGGTAGTAAGAGACCGGGACCACTACTTAAATAGGGAAAGCAAATGGGAGTTGCCCAACTCCCTTACATACCCAGAATTCCTAGATAAATTTAGTTGGCTCACGAAAGAAGACGCCCTAGCCGCGTACCGTGCGATACCCAAGCCCCTTACCCTAGAACAACGGCAAGCCGCTGAAATAGCGGAGTTAAGAGCTTTACTAAACCATCAACAATCAACCACCAACTCTCAATCAGAAAAACCATGAATAGTAATCTTATGGCACTATGCTCCGAGAAGGTTAAAGAGGCATTGAATCAGGTGTCCGGTGGCCTCGGTTACTTTACAGCGGAAGCCAAGCACGCTCAGTTGCTCGACGTACAGAAGACTTTGTCTGAGATTGAAGACGCTTTGGCCTCGCCAGAGGCAGTCACTCAGCCCCCAAACGCACTGCCAGCCCGTGTGTTAACTATGTGCAAAGAGCGCGGGTGGGACCTTAGTTGGTCTAGCCGAGGCGTATATCTTCACCTGGAAGCTTCCGAGTTGATCGAAGCCCTCCGGGGCAAGCATGGCGAACCCCTCACCGAGGCGGCCGATGTGCTGCTTGTCCTGATGAGCATTACGGAAAACGCCGGTATTCCCTGGTGCGATGTTCTGAATCAGACCGCAATGACATGCGCACGGTTGGAGGTTTGCGAACCATATCCAGGAGAAGAGCGAGGTGCCCTGGCCCGGCCCGAGTCGGAGCAAATTCCTCCCGGCCCCTATTCAGAACATGATCTGAGAACCCAGTGGAATGCCCAAGCCGATGAGTACAACCAGTGGGAATCCTTGGACCTATCCGAACAGTTGGCCTGGGCACAAGCCTGCGCTGTTGACATGAGCGAATACACTGACTCGGAGTGGGCCGAAATCAAACGGGGGGAGCAGGAGTCCTCAGCCACCCAGCCTGCTTCACCGGTCTTGCCTGCCGGGGGATTGGTGGAGCGACTGCGCACATCTGTTCGGCGGCGATACCCACAAGGAGTATACCTGTTGGATAGCGAATGCCAGGTTGCAATTCGCGAGGTGGCCGCGTGGCTTGATCTTGAAGGATACAACCGTGCCGCCAATGATCTCCGAGACGAGGCAGGCCGATGAACATCCGATCCCTGGACGAAGCGCTAAACCGCAAAGTCAGATGTACTGACGGCGGTTTGCGGCGCCTCACTCACTATGACGAACTCTTTGGGTACTACCAGAGGCCGATAGGGAGGAGCGTATGGTTGGATCTAGGCGCCACTTACCTACATGCCTGCCGGAGGCTATTCATCGGCGGCACGATTGAAGACACTAGTACCACCACCACGGAGGCGCCATGATCGTCCCAACTGCCAACTACCCAACCTCACGCGATTATCGCCAGCTCTGGGAGTTGGCCCATACTGCAGCAATCGTCTGCATTGTTGACATGGATCATGGCAAGCCCGACACTTGCCGAGACATAGCCAGAACCGTTCATTCACCCGAATGGTCGCCCGAGCTTGTGGAGGTTGGATCACGCGGGATTGGTCACGTTTGGGCCGAATCGCTGGAAGCATTTATCGCCCAGTGCGAGCAGTGCAACCTAGAGTGGCTGGTGCCGCCCGAGCGCTTGGCCCAGGCCTGGGAGGCCACGGCGCCCTCCCTGGAGCAGCTTGCTGATGCTATTGACGGGTGGCAGATGGCCTACGGTCTTAAGGAGGATGACCCGCTCTACATTGCTATGAATCACGCCCGCGAGCTGCTGCGCACCTCAGAGCGCTTGTCATCCGGGAAGCTGGTCAGCGAACTCATTGATGAGCTTTTGGCCAAAGCTGAGTGGGGGGGCTTTGCTCCAGCTGCGATCATTGTCGGTACTAGAGCTGAACAGCTATTGCTCAAGGAAATTCTACGCAAATATCCTCCTTTCGGACTGCAAGATCCGTTGTATTTGGACGGCCTTCCAGTAATCAAAAGCGACTCAGAAGCCGCTGAGTATGTTGCTATTGAATGCCAGCAGTGACGCCACACGACCAACCCACTTGCCACCACCAACAATGAACGACCCTCGCATCATTGCCCTGTCTTCCAATCCAGGACAGGTTGAACCGGACCCGTTTTCAGAGCACGAACTGCGCGAGCAGTGGAACGCGCAGGCTGACGAGTTCAACCAATGGGAATCGCTGGATTCCGCCGAGCAGTTGGCATGGGCACAAGCCCGAGCTATTGCCGCTGATCGCAATGGCCGCCCCACCGCCACGCCTGCGCCAGAGGTTCTCTCGGCGGAAGTGAAGGAGTTGGTGGCTGCATTGGAAGCTGATGCGGAATGCGTGACAGCAGAGCGGCCCGATCTGATGCAGTTGACCGACAAGCAGCTGACCCGCATCGCCGAAATCCTGAATGCGTTTATCTTGGGCGGCTGGATTGTTCCCACTGTTGAGCAAGTCACCCCGCCAGCGCCGGAGGTGGGGGAGGTAGGGGAGGTGCGTGAATGGCCGGAAATCCACGCCGCGCACTTGCGGAAGATGCAGGAGATCGGGGTGTTGCCCGAGACTGAACTGCAGGAGATGTTGGACCGGGCCGCCACCCTGCTGCAGCAGCCTCCCGCGCCCGCCCCGGCGGTGGTGCCGGATGCGGGTGGAGTGATCGATGTATTGATTAAAGCCGAGGCTATCTTGGCGGATATAGTTGAAGGCGAGTCTCCCGTCGATCATGGCCCCAGTAATGCGCATAACTATTTTGCTGAACAATGCGGCTACCTTGAATCTGAGCTTGAAAAATGCGAAGATCTCTTGTCAATTATTCGATCAGCGATCCAGACAAATGACTGACATTCAACCTCTACCGCACAGGCAATGACTGAAACCTACAGGTGAGAAGACAGCTGTGGCGAATGGTACGAACCGCTTAAATCCACAGCCGGGTGGGATCTATGCCCTAATTGCGGAGAGTTTCCACGTACTTGGGTCTTTGATAATGGTAACTTTGCTAAATGTCGCTGTCAGCACAAATGGGACCCTGGCGTACAAGCGGAGAGTGTAATGGAAGCGTGCTGTAAAAAGGGGTACCCCTTACCAGGTATACAAAAATTATCTGCGAGCTGCATGGAACGAGCATGTAAGTACTCTTTCTATCCTAACGACCCATGCCGAGGGGGCATAGCCATGAGCAGCCAATACACTTATCAACCCACACCAGCGTCAACGCCAATCCAGCTGCCTCGCTGGGTATGGATTCCGACTCGATCTGGCTCAAGCCCCGGTTACTGGGCGCCTTGCTATTACCTGCGATGACCCCTCCATCGCAAACAATGCAGTCTGATTGACTCCGGCTTCCGATGGTGTAATTACCGAACCCTTTTGTACGGAAATCCGTACCCACACCCGGAAGCAAACAGCCTATAATAATCGTGATGCCTACACACCATCTACCCTGTTACGAACCCAACAATGAAGACCACCTATAAATTCTGGCGAGGGTTTATCACGCCTTATACCCTGGTCGAATGGGAATGGAAAGGCAATAAACTAACCGATCTCCCTCGCGCCGCATGGCGTGATTTTTGTCGA
>Ga0181358_1000800_pt1 | contig 14238 bp, 29 predicted proteins | sample Fa13VDMM110SD_FD_130096 | JGI IMG/M metagenome (GOLD analysis project Ga0181358, IMG submission 130096) | Freshwater viral communities from Lake Michigan, USA - Fa13.VD.MM110.S.D | ecosystem: Environmental > Aquatic > Freshwater > Lake | place: USA: Michigan | collected 2013-09-24
AGGCAATTCTAAATCCTCATTATGCTTTTTAGTTCCGTCAGCATTATAAAATTGATTTATCAATAAAAGACCTCTTGCTGATAGTTCGGGCATCATATAAAAATTCCAACCAATAACAGGATTATCGTCAAAGTTGTCTTCGTGATAACTACATTCACTTCTTCCGCTAAAACGGGCTTTTTTTAGCCAATTGTAGGCATCTAAATCATCTAATAATATTGCACCGCCTTTAGATAGTTTAAAATGCTTGTAAGCTCCTGTAAAAGAAATACACATCATTGAGTTAGGAATATACATATCAGCGGTAAAGCGTAATGCTGAATCCCAAACGTTGCTTGGTGTTAACTGATAAGCACCTTTAATTGTTTCGCCTTCTACTTTCGTAAAATTAACTTGCGCTCCTGCGTGAATAACTTCACAGGGTACAGACGGGTAAGTACGTTGCGGAACATCTATAATCTCTGTATATTTAAAGCCTTTTGAATTGTAATGTTCTTTTTTTCTTTTTTCTACCCAATAATACAAAGCCAAGAACAATCCGTTGCTTTGATTATCTACACAAATCACATACGGTGCGCCTGTATATCTTGCTATTTCTTTCTCGAAATCAGCGGTTATTTGATGAACTCCTTGTGCCATAGTTTATGCTTTTAATATTTGATTTCCTTTTAATTTAACCAAACACCCCAAAACCCTTTCAAGTTGGTGTGCTATTGAACCATCCCCTATATAACCATCTTGAAATTCTTTATAAAATCTATCATAAATACTTTCAAGAACAAACCAATCCATAATCAAATTAAAATTAGCCATAAACATTGTGCCTGCTACAAATTCGTATTCATTGAAAGTGATTTCTTCTTTAAAGAATTGTTGTTCATATCCTAATATGTTTTGTTTTTGAATCCAAGCAGAACTACCTACCATAGTACTGTTAGAACCTACACAAGCAAAATATCCGTTTTGTAATTTAGGAAGTGAACCTAACAAGGCATCTGTTAGTTGGTTTCTCCAACGCTCTCCAAGTTCGTAGCTATGTGCTAAACTTTTTTTGCTATGAAGTTTTATCATTACATCATAAGTTTTTTTACTTAAATAAATTTCATTTAAAACATATAAGAAAGGTGCTACATCCATTCCTCTGTTAGGTAAGGAATAAATATATGATTCAGGGAATTCAGCTATTACAGCATCGTGAATATCAGTAAAATGACCCGAATGACCATCTGTTATTGTAACATAAAGGTCTATATCCGTATCTATTCTTTTTAAATAAGGTAAAAAATAACCCCATAAATCAACGTAGTAAAGATGCAGTATGACGCATACTTTTTTATGATTATATTTATCCATATTTTATTTGTTGTTATTTCAGTTTCACTTGCAAAAATTAAAAATCTGATTTATATATTTTCGTAATCCAACGTATTTAATCAGGTTATAATACATTTTACAATCCTTATAAATTCCTATAAAAAAACTGTATTTTTTAAATTTATAATTATTAATAACAGAACTTGAAGACCAATCACATTTATTTTCTAATTTTTTTTCAATAAAATACTGATTAATTGCGACCTCTAACTGAAAATCTTTTACACCTGTTTTTAAAATTTTACTTAAATGATTTTTCTTTATAATTCTTTCCCCTGACAATAATGTATTAGACCTTAAAAACTTCAATAAAGGCAATGAGTTTTCACGTTTAAGAATAAGCATATCCAAATAATTTTCTTTGAATTTTTTTATAGCATTTTTAAACTCAGAAATCCTAACGTCTTCTATATCGGCATCAGCTAATAAAATGTTTTTATTGTATGTTTTATTTAAAGCATAATAAACAGCATAAGATTTTCCGTAATTAGAATTTAGTCTTAATATACTAACAGAGCGTATATCGATAAATTGTTCTATCATAGAAATGAAAACATCTTTTTTTTCAGAACCATCATCAATAATAATTATTTGAGTTATTTCAGGTATTGCTAAAAAAGAAAGAACCATAATTCTTAATCTCCACTCTTCTTCATTATAAAAAGGAATTATACAAGTTACGTTATTTTGGTTTAAAACACTATCCATTTATTATTGATTAAATGGAGTAGCAAACGTTTCTTGAGTTGGTTGACCTCCCCATTTAGAAATATAGTATTGGCGATTTTTTTCAAATCCATCATTTAATTCAGGAGATTTTTGAATTGTCATACTATTTCTGTAAACAACAGGATTAAGCATAGCATTATTAATTATAGTTACATTTGCTAAAATCATACGGCGGAAATAATCATTATCTTCAAAGTAAGCAGGGAAAAAGTTTTCGTCAAATTTACCTACTTTTTTATAAGCCTCAACTGATAAAATAAAACTACACCAATTTAATTCAGTACAGATAAATTCAGGTTTCCATAATCTAATTATTGTATTCAACTCATCTTCTGTTTTTCCTAAATAAACATCGTCATTAAGAATTAAAACGTGAGTTGCATTTACCTTTTCCGCATAATCCATAAGCATATTCCAACTTCCTGAAACACCTAAGTTTTTTTCAGGTTTATAAACTACAAAATTGTTTTCTCTTGTAATTATTTCTTGATTTCCATTATCACATATTACTATTTCTGTGTTTTTAAAGTCTTCAAAATAATTAGCCAACGCTTCGTTTAAAAGGTCGGCTCTGTTGATTGTTGGGATTCCGATAATAAGTTTCATTGATTTTTTAGTTTTATTTTACGTTATTAATCATCTGCAAAACATCATTTAGTTTAGCATTAGTTTCGTTGATTTTTTGTATCTTTTTCAATCTAATATAGTAAAGAGTTGAAGCGAAAACCGCTAATAATCCCGCACCAATCAGACTAAATTTTATAACTTTATTTTTCATATTTTCATTATTAAATTTTAAACAACTTTTCCGATTGGAACTTTATTTTGAATTCTACGAACAATACCTTTTATGTCGTTTTTATAAAGAGTTGGGTTTGCAGTAGCAAAACCTGCTTTAGCAACCTCATAAAGATAATCTTCAGGAGTTTTAGCATTTCTTGCTTTAGAATATCTTGAAGCCATTAATGTATCTTTTACTAAAACATTTATACCGTCTAATGCGGTTGGAAATTTAGCAAACTTCTGTTTAACTTTTACCTTTTTTTTATTTACATATTCGTTTGTCCATTGCTCATAAAAATCAGAGTGTTTTCCCGATACAAATTTAACTCCTGCAAAATTATTTGCGTTTTGTGTTAAACCGCTTCTACCATAAGTACTTTCATACATAGATTGAGCAACAACTCCTGCAAAAAACATATTTGTACCTTTTAAGGCTTCAGCAAATTGTTTTCCGTATTTGTACAAAAAATATCTAACTTTAGTATCGCCATCAACATACCCCCTAAAAGTTTCAATAGGTAATTTATCTAAATAAGCAACTAACTCATCGTTAGTCATTTTATCATAATCACTTTTAGTCTTATTTGCCATAACTTAATTTATTTAAGTAACAAATTTATAATAAAATTTTTAATATTGTAAGTCTTTATATTTTTTTGAATATAAATGTTGATGACTAACCTGTGAATCCCTCCAACTTGTAGGAAATTTTATTTTGTTTAACCAAATATCATCATAAGCTTTTTTCATTTGTTTAGCACATAAATCATAAGGTAATTGACCTACTCCTGTTCCAAGACCACTAATAGTAACCGTTTTTATTTTATCTTGTTTTTTTAATAAATTAAATATTGCTTTAGAAGCTAAATACACATTGACATTTTCTTTTAAAATCATAGGAACTCTCATTGTAGGTGCTGATATGCAAAATGGTATTTCTGAAAAATCAGTTTCAATTAATTCGGCTTGTCCAACTAAAATTTCTCCAAAGTATTTTTCTTGTATTTTCTTTTGAATTTTTTCCTGCACCTGCCAACCAATTTTTTTTGAAATAGCCATATCAAGTCCGCCATCCATATATCCAAATGAATTTGACGGCGAAACAACACAATCAGTTTTTAATGAAAAGAAATCTCCACAATGGATAATTACATCTTTACAATCTTTAAAATAAAAACCCCATTGATTACACATTTCTTTATTTCTATCAACAAGTTGAATTTTCATACTTTTAATAAATAAAACTAAACCATTTCTAATACTTCTTGACGTACTTCAACCATATCCTCTTTTGAACTTAGTTTTCTAAATCTCCATTCAGCAAAAGCAGGTTCTTGAAAACCACCAATCAATCCGATAAAAACAACAGGATTATCAACTTCTTCAAGCAAAACACCTGTAGCTATTCCTCTATTTGTTTTTACCTCTCTAATGGTATATTCTTGGTTTTTCTTAATCCAATTAGGAATAATTCTTTTTAATTCCTCAACCGTTTCAGGTTGCATAGACGAATCTATACAGACAACTCTATCTCCTACGCTAAAACTCATATTTTTATTTTTTTGTTATTTTTTCTATCAACCATTTAGGGGCGGTTAAAAAATAAGTTGGCGAATTTTTTGAACTATCAATTGGCTCTACTTTCTCTATAGAACATAGGCTTTTAGGAAACCATTTTAAATTACTTGCCGAAACATTTAACCCATTTTCATTAAAAACTAAGTCTATTAACACGCCAAATGATTTCTCGCTCTCTCTTGGAGATGTAACCTGAATAGTAGCTAATTCTTTAGTCATATTATTTTCTTATTAAGAAGAAATAGCGGAATCTGTTTTTTCAATTTTCCAACCTTGTAATTGATTAAAGTAACTTACCTCTCCGTTTTTATTTGTGTACTCTTTACCTCTTACGTTTACCGATACATTGACAGCATCTCCTACTTTATAACTATCAAGTACAGAACATTTTTCTTGAATAAAATCAATCAAAATATGTTGTTGATATTGTTCTTCAGTTGTTACGACTAATTCTCTTTTTTTAAAGGTATCACTTACCTCTTTTGTAGGGTATATTACTTTAATTTTTCCTGAAATTTCCATTATTTAAGTTTCTTTTTTTTGTTTTTGTTGTTATTATCCGATAATCTCACCCGTTTCCATATCAATAATTAATTGAGGGGATTTTTTAGCAATAATATTGATTTTTTCTACTATTGCACTTGTTAAGTACTTGTCCTGCCATTTTTTAGATTTAATATAGTAGTCAATTTTTACGGTATCTCCTTTTTCAATTCTCAATTGTTGGATTAAAACTTTAATGTCTAAAAAAGCCGTAAAAGCAACAGGGAAATAAGATTCATTCTTTTTTACCTGAATAACTACCTGCATAACCGTATCAGTTACAGGAATTAAGTCTAATATTCTACCTTTACAAACCATAATAATAATTATCTTTTGTAAAAATAAATATTATTTCTAATACAAAAGCATTTCGTAAGTTAATTTTTTTAACATATAATCCAAGTCCATATTTTCTACCCAATATTGGGCTACATATCTTCTTGCTCCTCTTCTAACCATTTCTTCTTTTTTGGTAGCGGTAAATGAAACGTCATTTATCATTTTTTTAAGGTTTCCCCTTCTTGAATCACTGACAGAAATGTGAAAATGATTCTCTCCGCTTTCCATAGCTTTTTTTATCAACTCATCGTCAATTTTTATAAGCTTATTATGTCTGATGAAGCTATAAACCACCTCGCCTAAATCTTCAAATAACTCTCCGTTGTTTACTGTTAATTTAGCATTATAAAGAAGCTCTTTGAAGTTTTTTAAACGCTCTTCTTTTGATATAGCGGGTTTTTTTTCTTCTTCTAATTTCAAAACCTTTTGTCTAACTCCGAAGCAAACAGTGCTTTTATATTTCTCGTAAGCTTTCAAGACTTTAGAAACATAAATCATAGTCAATTTACCATAATGCTCGGCATCGGTTTCAAGTAAATCAGAATCCGTAGAAACAAGCCTCACACACACTTTTAAATCAAAAATATTTAAGTTTGGAAAGTTCTCCCGCACAAAAATATTTAAGGTAATCAAATCCTGCGCTACAACCGTTATTCCTAATGCGTAACCCCATTGAGCAATTACTTTAGTTATTTCACTAATTTCTGCCTTGTTTGAAGATTCTATTTCTTTTAACTTTTTTTCAGAATATTTTTTATTGTAAATCAAAATATCATTTGGATTGGTATTTGGTAAACTACCAACTACTAAATCACTCTTGATTGTTAAGGAATTCTGTTGCGATACTAACTTGGTCATAAGTGTTTTTTAAATTAGAGTTAGGGGAATTGTTAACTATCTTTTCGTTTAGATACGACTCAAATTTATTTGAGAATAATGTTTCAGGTCTTAAAAATTGTTCCATTTTACCGCCTAACCAATTTGTACTTTTTACTGCTATAACTTGCTTGAAGTCTTCTATTGTAAATCCATCATTTAATCTTTGTGTTATAAACTTTCTATTAATAGCAGAGTTGTTTTTATAGTTCTTACCTGTTGCTTCATTTAAAAAGTTCACAATCTCTTCATAAATCTCGTTTGGATATGAAGTTTCTGTTGATTTTTTTCTTGGCGATTTTGATTTTTCAACTATTAGCTCTGCCTGAATAGGTTCTTCCTGAATAGTTTCTGTAATCGGTTTTTTTAAATTAGCCATTTTTGAAATGTATTCATTGTAAGGTTCATCATTTATCGACAAAATAAGTTCGCTATAATTTTTACTTAAAGAGTACAATTTGACGTAATTTGGAAAAACAGTTATACCATAATTTATAATTCGGTAGTAAGTTGATTTAGAAATATCAAGCGGTACATTAAGTTTTATAATTATATTTTCTTCTTTGTTAAATTGAAGTATAATAGGAAGCCATACTTTGTAGTATATGCTTCCCATTTTTCTTAAATCATTAATAAAGTTTATTATCTCCATTAGTCAACTATATCGTCAATTGGAACATTAAGCGCATTACATATCAATATTGCAGTATTAATATTGTAATTCTTTCTTTTGCCATTTATAATTTCATTAATAATATACATAGAAACAGATTTGCCATTGTTCGCTTCCATTATCAAGTTATAAAGGTCTTTTTGTGTCATACTTCTATCAAGAAGCAATTTGTATAACTTGGTGACTTCTACCTGTATTTTTTGCATTGTTTTAAATATTTAAAATTTTTACCGCTCCATCAAAATTTTTAGTTAAAAAAGTTTCATTATAAAACTCAATAAACATTGAAGAACCTTTTTCTGAAATAAAATTCAATATTTTATATTCTATTTCAATTTTTGAAGCCTTTTGTGTTTTTGTAGAAAGAACCTGACTTAAGTTGTCTAAAGATTGTAAAGTTACTTTTTTAATCTTTTCCATTTTGTTTTACAGACATTATTTTATAATTAATCACTTTTATTTTTTCTCCTTTTTCATTATCTAAAAAAATTTTTTCTTTTTTAAAAGCAAAACCATCTTTTCTTAAAGCCCAAATAAAATTTCTTAGGCTTTTTACCTTAAATTTTTGATGACAAGTAAATGCATCGAGAGAGCCGAATTCAAGAAAGTATTCTTTAATATCTTGTTTAGTTTTAAGACCTATTACATTTGTCCTTTTTTTCTTTTTTGGTTTATTAACAGAATTTAAAAAGTCTTTATCTGTTTTATTTTCATTTTCAATTAGCTTATGTGAATTGAAAAAATAATCTGCATCAGGAATTGGATTATTTTCATTTAAAATAACTGAATCTTTTACTGATATATCATCTGCTAAACAATTTGTAAGAGGACTTAAATCTTCTTTTTTGGACTCTAAATCCACTACCGTATCACTTTTTTTTTCAGGACTACAAAAAAATAGATTCCAAATGTATTTTAAAATTTTCAAAATATTAAGTTTTAGATGTTAGTAATTTATTTTGAACAATCAATCTCAACCACTTTATAATCAGTGTAAGCTTTTAGCAAATAATCTTTTTGAACCGTTGTTAAGGTGTATGTATAGGAGTCAAAAGTCCTTCCATTAGTAAATCTTATTGTTGTTATTTTTTTTAAAGAAAACTCTTTTAATTGGTCGTCTGTAACATCAAAATAGGCATTACCTTCACAATTGAATTTATTCCAAGCTGTTAATGTTACTTTTGAATCATCTTCAAATAAGAATATTAAACTATCATTTTCATCACAGTTACCAATGTTTACATTTTTACAAGTAAACCCGTTATTAACAATAACTCCATTTTCCATTTTAAAATTCTGCGTAATAACAAATCCTTTTGTTTTTTGAGGGTTAGAGCAAATCAATCTATCTTTACAAAAGTAGTATTCCACTTCAGTCATTTTGTCTTTGCAATGTTCGATAATAAAAGGATTTTGTTTTTGAGAAAACATACTTAAAGAGATAAGCAATACAATGTTTAATAATAATTTTTTCATAATTTCTTGGGTTTTTTAAATTTGTTTTTAGATTTATTTTTAATTTGTTTTTTTTTAGGATTTGAAAAATTTAACAGAAGCAAAGTGAGTCAATCCAAACCCCACTCCGCTTATAAGACAAACTTCTATAAAGTTTAAAAAATTAGGACAAGCAAAATAGCCATTAAAAAAATAATCAAAAAGAATAATAAGTAAAATAATGCTTGCAGAAAATGACAATCCAATAAGGTAATGGTAAAAAATTTGTTTTAGAGTTTCCATAGTTATTTTTTTTGTCAAATTTAATTAATAATATTTATAATATCAAATATTTTAAATATTATTTTTTATTATAAACATAAATACTTTAATTGATTTATTTAATGTTAACATCTACTATATCTTTCATAGCTTTATTTACTAAATCTCTTAAGTTTTGAGGAACAATAAAACACAAAACAGCTTCTAATGTAGATTTAGCAATTCCATATCTTATTTTAAGTGTTTCATACTCTTTTCTATTAACCATAATTAGGTCTTCGTTTTGAGTTTCAATAAATTCAGTTGTTGAAACAACTTCTTTTTTAACAATAGTTGTTGGTTCTTGAGGTTTATTAGATGAATTGGTTTTTAAAATAGTTTGTAATTTGTTGATTTTTTTTTCACTACTAACGCTTTGTTTTTTCAACTTATTATTTTCTTCTTCTAATTTTTTTTGCTTTATAACATCTTGGGAATATCGGTATATCAAATTTTGAAGAAACGCATTAAAATCAAGCGTGTTGGTTTCGGGAGTTAAAACTAAATCGGTATCAGGGTTATAATATTTCTTATATTCCGCAATTTGCAACATTCTTTCCTGATATGTTTTTTGTTTTTTTTCTTTTTCTAATCTTTCCTTCTCAATTCTCAATGCTTCTGTTTTTTTATTCTCTTGAGCAAATTTAGCACCATTCAAAATAGTCGTAAAAGCTTCTTCTGTAATCAAATCTAATTGAATAGAATTTGGGTCTATTACATCTCTGTAAGGCTCAAGTAAAACAGTTCTATCAGATTTAAGTTGAATACGTTTGTTTTGCTCCTGAATTTCAATAAATTTCTCTTGCAATTCTAAATGCTTTTCAGCAGGCTCTATAAGACCTGTTAAATATTTTGCTACACTATCAATTAACCTACCCTCACTTAAAGATTGGTCTTTAAGAGATTTTCTTGTTTTCTCAACTTCAATTCTTTTAGCTTTAAGAAGTAATCTACCCTCTCTTGCTTCAGCCATTAACTCTTTTTGGTTTTCGTCAGTTACAACTATGGCGTTTGCTTTTTTAGACCACTCTTCTATTGCTTGAGTAAAGTCTTGAAACTTCTCTTTGATGTAATCCCCTTTTGTTTTTTCGATTACTCCTGTTCCGATTAATTCGTCTATTTTATTGCTCATTTTTTTTATTTTTTAAGTTTTTTTGTTATTTCTACATCAGGATTTTCAGATAGAATAAATATCATTATTCCTGAATCTTGCTCTTTAAAGTAAATAGTTTCTCTACCGCTTGTAGATTCTATTGCTTTACATTTTTCTATAACAATTTTTGTGTCGTTCTTTAAAATAGAGGCATTAACATAATAATTAAACCTATCTTTTTTAAAACCCATTTTTTTTACTTCTTCATTAGTTACAAAGTTTCCGTTTATTCCAATCTTTTCAATATTTTTCATATTTTTTATTTTAAAAATTTTTCCTTTTCTTTTTGTAAATAATGTTCAGAATACTTTGTGAGTGATTCAATTGTAAATCCAAATTTAGAATCAACTTTACTGTTGTTTTTGAATACGGTTAAATGAAGTCCGCAATTTTCAGGCTTTACTTTTGGTTCGCCGTCATAATCATAACGTATATCAAAATCATAATCGTGAAATTTTCCTTTTTTTGATGAATAATCTATTCCGAAAAATTCATTTTGCTCCTTCCAAATAATTGAATCCTCTTCAGGACAAAGTAAATTAGCCATAATCTATTTCAATAAAGTTCTTAACTTGGTTTTTGTTTCGTCAGGGAAGTCGCTATTTAATACCCAATTTAGATAAGGCATATCTTTGGTTACAGGATTATTGGCGTTCTTACCTATTGACCAACAAACTTCTCCATTAGCATTTAGATAGGTTTTACCACTTAAGTCAAAACGCTTTCTCTCTCCTTGACACATTAAATCAATATCCTGCTGTGTAAGGTCTTCTTTGTTGTGTTGCTGAAGTTGACACATAAGAATCTCAAAAGTAGCTCTAATATCATTTAAAGAATCGTGTGCGCCCTCTAAATCTTTACCTGTGTATCTTTTATAGACTTCTCCAAGTTTATTTGAGTTTAACATTTTTTCAAATCTCATAACATCAACTAAATTTAATTCCCAAGTAGGAAATTCCATACCGCATCTGCTGAATTCTTTCATCAACAAAGGAACATCGTAAAAATCAGAATTATAACCCGCTATATCGCAATTTTCAAAATAAGTAAACAAAGACTTTGAAAGCTGTCTGAACGTTGGAGCATCAGCAACCATATCATCTGTAATACCGTGAACATCTGACGCTTCTTTCGGTATAGGCATTTCAGGGTTTATTAAAATTTTCTTTTCTTCTGTTTTTCCGTCCATATCAATTTTTATGGTTGCAATAGACACAGTTCTATCTTTAGATAAATCAAGCCCTGTTGTTTCAAGGTCAAAAAATACAATTGGTTTTGTTATTTTCATATTATTTTTTTTTTTTAATTATTCTTGGTGGATAATAGTTTTCTTTTAACCATTTCGGAAAAGGAATAAAGGGTTCGGAGGGCAATTCATTGTACTTGTCAAGAATTTTATCCCAAGTAAACATACCTTTTTTATTTATTTGATTATGGGATTTATTTTTGCAATTTTCCGAACAAAACTTTTTATTGGGTCTTTCTTTTACACTAATAATATTTGCGCATTTTGGATTAAAACATTTTCTTATTCGAGTTTCCATTTTAGTTTATTTTTTCAGAATAAATCCTTACTTGTTCCCAATATTTTTTTTCTACTTCTTGAGTATTTGAGGAAATTATTTTAGTTTCTATCAAGAAGTCTAATACCTCTAAAATTTCACTGTGTTGTAATTCCATCATCATACTTATTTTTCTAAAAAGTTCATCTGCTTTTTGTTTTGGATGTAGCATACTTTGCTTTTTTGTTTGTTGTTCTTTTTCATAAATATCAAAAAGTTTATCAAACCTTAAAACTGAATCAGGATATTGTTTGTGTTTTTCAACAATCCATTCCGCAAACCCAATTGAAGTTTCTTTACAAATCTTAACAGAACCATTAACCCTGTTTTGATTAATAGAAGTTCCATTAAATAGTTCTTGAAATTGTTTTGTTAAATTCATAAACCTCTTTCTTTCTTAAAAATTTCTAATAGCTGTTTTGTGCTTAAATTTTCACATCCAAAATCATTGCTCCAACCATCTTCATAACAAGAATAAGTATGATTACCCAAGAAAAAAGCAAAATCAATAGCAAATTCTTCTGCTATTTTTTCTAATTCATTTGCGGTTTCCGAAAGTAACCCCCCGAATGGTTCGCAAATCTTTTCTTTTAAAGTCATAATTATTTTCCTTTACTAATTAAAAAATACCAAAGCCAAATAAGTTTTGACCTTAATACTTCATAAGCTATCCATATTAAAATATACTTCATAATTCTTTTTCCTTTTTAAATATTTCTAATAGTTCTTTTGTGGTATATTTAGTTTTATAAATATCTATTTTAAAAATCATACCTTGTTCTGTGTCATCAAAAAATCTTACGTTTTTCATAAAACACCACTCCGAAAAACTAATAGCAAATTCATCTGCTATTTTTTCACAATCACTCAATAATGGTTCTTGCATACCTCCAAATTCAATTGGAACTAAATTGTTAAATTTATCTTTTAATGTCATAATTAATTAATTTACAATTTCTAATTCATTTTCTGCAAACCATTCATAACTATTAGTATCTCCAACCTTAACAGTAATTGGGAAATCTAAGCTTTCATTTTCAATACCAACAACAATCAACCTAAATTGATTTAAGTGTTCGTGAGCATTATCTTTTTTAACTTTGACCTCTTTGCGTACCCATTTTTCAAAAAGGTCGCAATTTTGGCAAATAACCGTTTCTATGACTTCGTTATTTCCTACTTCATCAACAATAGTTACATTTCTATCTAAATGAACGTCTGTTGAGTGATACATAAAGTCTTTGTTACATCTATAACATAATGAAATTGTGAACATAGTAAATTATTTATGAAATTCTACAAAATAACCCTCAGCAATAAGAATTCTTAAAGCAGTATCATCATCAAATAACTGAATAGCTACTCGTGTTCCATCTTCATTATCAATACACATAATTAATTGATAAGACTCTCCTGATTTTGTTTTGTTTTTTTCAACATCTCCTACTTGATGGAATCTTTTAATACTTCCGTCATTGTAATAAAAAACAATATCTCCTGTTTCTTTTTCATTAAAAACAACCGTTAGAGAAGTGTCTTGCCATTCGCCTAATACTCCTGCTTTTTCAAAAATAACACTTGTGTATTTTTTTACAAAAGCTTGAGAAAAAGATGATACTGAAATCATCAAAAATAATACTGATAAAATTAATTTTTTCATTGTTTTAAATATTAATAGTTTTTATTAAATAATCTTCGCAAAATATCGCTTTATTAAATTTTTCGTTTTCGGTAAAAATAACCATATAAAAATGGTCAACCGCTTCTTCTTCAGGTATATTCTTTTTCAGTATTTTAATCATTTTTTTTATCGAATAAATCAACCTGTTTGTTGTAACTTCTATTCCGATAATTGCCTTATCGAATCCTTCAATTTTATCAAGGGATTTTTCTCCGTAAACCTGAAGAATTAAACTCAATGTTTTTTCCCTTTTTAAATTCATTTTATTTTCATAATTATTTGTTTTGAGAATTATATTTTTGAAGTAAATCATTAGCATTTACATCAAAATCAATATCGGCTTTTATAAAACAAGCAAGTAACATAGAAAATGTTAATTTTGACAATCTCATAACCTGATTAGTTATTTCTTTTTCATAAGGCGAATCTACACTTTCTTCATAACGTTTTACGTTTATAACAAGGCTTTCGTCAGCAAGATGAATAAGAGTTAATCTTCTGTTTTCAGCTTCAACGGAAAAACTTTTCAAAACCTTTAACTCACCATCAGGTGTTTTTAAAAAAAAATCCTTATCTTCTTTTTCATTATCTTTGTCTTTAGACATAATTTTATTTATTATTATTATTATACAAAAATGTTTTTTAAAAGGGGCGTTTTTCAGCCCCATTAAATTTATATTGTAGTTACTAATTTTGGCAAGGAATCAACTATAATATTATAGGCATTTAAGTTTTTCTTATACCCTGAACCAACCATAACGTTTTCTAAACTTTTATTTTCTTTTACGTCTTGATGATTAGTTTTCCAAGTTACCGCATTAAACAAACCCCAAAGTGTTTGACCGTGAGATTGTAACTCCGATTCAAGTATTTGATTAAACTTTGTTAATTCGTTGATTTTTTTAGTTGAAAAATCTTTAGTATCTTTTTCAAAATCATCTTCATTAAAATTGAATAAATCAGCAATAACTCTTTTTGTTACAACAGCACTTATTTTTGAATCAGCCATACGTTTGTAATTATCCATAAGACCGCTTTCAATTTTTAAAATTCTATTGATTTCTTGTCTTGCAATTTCAATTCTTTGTTGAGCAGATGCACTATGTCTAAATCTGCTTACATCTTTCATTGCTATATGAAATGTATTTTGACAAACAACAACCTGATTTGTAAATCCAAATCCAATTGAAGA
>Ga0181358_1000802_pt1 | contig 14230 bp, 15 predicted proteins | sample Fa13VDMM110SD_FD_130096 | JGI IMG/M metagenome (GOLD analysis project Ga0181358, IMG submission 130096) | Freshwater viral communities from Lake Michigan, USA - Fa13.VD.MM110.S.D | ecosystem: Environmental > Aquatic > Freshwater > Lake | place: USA: Michigan | collected 2013-09-24
AATTGTTTTTTTCTTTTAGATATTTCAGGACTTTGTAAATAGTATTTATTAGCTTCAGTACTATAACCCATATCTTCTGGTTTTCCTTGTAGTAAAAGCCCTCTTGCTATACCATCTATGTAATTTTTTTCATAACTTTCTTTACCATCAAGATCTCCATATTCTTCTTTGTCTTTATTCCACCAATAATCTATGTCTTCTTGGTTTTCTTTTTTAAAAGACTTACCAAACTCATCTCTATGTTTAGCATATACTTTATCAGAAATAGGCATACCATGTAACAAATCTAATCTTACAGCTTCTTCAACATTATTTATATTAGGATTATAAACTATACCATGTGTACCAAGGTTAGGATGTGGGTACTTATATTTTGTTGGATATGTTATAGTATCTTGAGTAGGGCTAAAATATTCTATTTCTCCAATACCTGTGTTTTCTTTTGTAAATCCAGTATCTGCTTTTAATGTAACATTTCCCATATTTCTAAAAGCAGGATATTTATTATAAATATTTGAAAGAGTCGAATCTTTTTTAAGAGGTTTACCGTCACCATCTTCACCTATAGTCCCTCCTACAGCATAACTAGCTTTAATCTTTTTTTCTTGATCAAGCATTTCTTTAGTAGGTTCTTTAGGTGTAGCACCAGTTCTCTTATTTTGTTTAGCTTTGTTTCTAATGTTCTTCCAGAGTGAATTTTTTTCAGCCATTGTTATTTTGGTTTAATTGTACTTCTCATAGAATTCTCTAATACTACATCATGAAGTATAAATTTTTTATTTGGGAGGGTTCCTTGCGGTGTATAGGTTAATTCAATATCAATGTATTTATCATACATTCTTCTTTTATCTGAACCATTCCTTAAAGAATTCCATCTCCAAGTTCTCAATAAAGGTTTGATTTTATTTAATGTTACTAATACTCCAGTATCTTGATAATCATTAGTAGCTTGTAAGGTAGTAATACTTTCATTAACTAGTACTCCATTATCAATAACCTCTGAGTTAATTAACACATTATCAAATACTTTAACTAGATCTGGAGAATCCAAATTGTTTCTAAACTTAACTGTAGAAGGTCTAACAGCTCCGTAGTAAGTTCCATGTCTTCCTACATTGTGTAATTCAACAGTTGTGTTTAATTCATTAGGATCTAAACTAATAAAAAAGTTTCTCATATTCAAATACATTTCTGGGGTAAAAGAATGTCTACTTTCAAATGCTTGTATTAATTCATTGTAAGAAATAGTTAATGAATCTTCTTCCCCTAATAAAGTAAAGTAAATTTTATTAACTCTACTATCAAATGCTATATGTACAGACTTAGGTTGATCAATAAATAGTTGATCTCCTCCTTTAATAGTAGGATCAAATCTATTAAATACTCCAATAAGTCCTTCAATATCACTAATAGGAGTCATACCTTCACCTAGTTTAAAAGCTTTATTTAATAAAGCATCATAGTGGTATATTCCACTACCTGATTTTTCAACAGCAAATTGATGAATGATTCCAGTTTCTGTAGTTAGATAATCATATCTAGGGAGTGTACCTCCACTACCTAATTGAGTTTGAGAACTTTCTCCAGCATTAATAAGTACTCTTTCGTCAATAGCTGCAATACCAACACCTCCTGTTTGATAGAAATATAGTTTATCTTTAAATTCTATAATTCTATTTATATCTCCATAGTTACCATTAACTGCAATAAACTCATTTGTTCTAAAGTTTCTCCAACTATCTATAAGTTCACCATCTATTTTATTAGGGGAAGCATATATTGTATAAGGTTCTTCTTTAAGGTTGTTAAATCTTAAAGGTTCTGAAAGATAAACAGTAGTATTCATCTGTTGATTATATGCTGTATTTACAGGAATACTTTCCTCATAAATAGGGGAATCATTTAATCTATTAGAAGGTCTTTGCCCAGCTTCAGAAAAAGGTTCTTCATAAACCATATAAAAAGGGTTGAACCCATGTGCTTCTGCTGGAAAAAATACAGCAACTCTTGCTGTCGCAAGAGCTTTATCCCAACCACTATCTTCTTTAATATTAACTTCAGATATTTGATAACCAAATAAACTAACCACACAATCTCCCCCAAAAACTATTGATGGGGATACAATCTGATTTATAACATAAGGTTGAAAATGTCCAGTTGAAATATAGGTATTATTGTATCTAGCTATTCTAGTGTTACCTCCATATTGTTCTAAAATATATCTTTCATAACTAGCCATAAATTTATCAAAACCTGTACCTGATACAGGAATTAATGTTGAAGTAAGAGCTATCACATCTAATTTATTAGTTGCTGAAGAAAACAAACTACCTAAAACATCTCCATCTGTTCCTGACATACTTATATAAGGAATACCTAATCCATTTCCAGGATCAGCAGGTAAAAAGTTTTGAGAGTTACTTTTACCTAAACTCCATTTAAAATCAACAATTCTTTTAAAAGAAGATGGTTCCCCAACATATTCAGCACTGCTGTAAACTCTTCCCACACTTAAACCAAATGGTGGAGTTGAAATAGAATCCTGATTATAAATACCTACTATTTTTAAATAGTCATTGGTTACAAATTGGTTATCAATATTTTTAAGAAAACTAGGGTTAAGTAATAATTTTACAACAGCAGTAGTCCCTAAAGCATTATCAAGTCCAACAGGTGTTGTAAAAACATCACCCCCTAATAAAGTGTTATCTTGAAGGTCAACATTTTCTAAAAGACCAACTCCTAATTTAGTTTTATTTTCTACAGTTCTTTCAACCCTAACAAATTCCCATCCTGAGATTTTATCTTTAATAGCTTGAAACTGAGGAGTTGTAGTATCTAATGTAAATCTAATTCCTAATTGATTAGTTGATAATTCAGCAGAAGAACTTAGATTACTTAAAACAGAAGCTACCCCTAAATCATTATCATTAACAAATGGGAATTTAATATCCCCAATCCATTTAGCAAATGAAGGAAATCCATATAAATCTTTAAATACAATAGCAAATCTATATACTTCCCCTCTAGCATAACTCCAGAATACTGAATCATAATAAGGGGATCTCATGTTTTTAAAACTATTTGGAATAGGTTGAATATAATTTCCAAAATCATAAGATTCCCCAGTAGAATATATAGGGGTTATTGATGGTGAAGTTTTAAGTGTAAATTGATTAGTATTTTCAAAAGCTTCTTTAGTTACAAAATCATAACTAATGTTAGGTCCTGTACCTCCTAATACTGTACCATTACTTTGGAATTTATATTGAGAGTTAGCAGCCCAATCTCCATCACTTAAAGGGTTTAAAGGAACTGAAGGATTCTCATTGTTAAATGGGTTAATTAAATCATACTCATCACTAATTAATGTAATAAGGTTGTTATAATTTAAAGCACTAGGTATTCCATCAATTGCAATAAAGTTACCTGCATAACTGATAGAAACTTTTGGGGAACCAAAAGCATTCCCACTATTGTATAATGCATTAAATCTACCAGAATTAAATCTGTAAACTCTAGAATCAAATTCTACATCAAACTGTTTATTTTTAGTATTGGCAATTAACAATTTGTTTTTAACTACATCTAAAGTTTTAGCAACTGTAGGTGGTTTATTAGCATTAGACAATTGTATCTGATCTTCAATAGGGATGTTAGATTCAGTTCCATTTAAAACTGTTGTAACACTCCCTGAAGTTGGGATTGGTAATTCATCAAAATAAAAAGATTCAGCTAACCCTTCAACTTGATATACAGTATACCCTAATCTAACTAAATCATAATTAGTATCAAGATTGTTAATTTGTATTTCAATAGATTTTGTTGAAACAGTACCTACTACAGCACCTGAGTATTCTGTTAAACTACTTTGATCTCCAATAGTAATAATACTAGAAAGTGGAGATACTGTACTCAATGCTCCTTGTAAAGATGATAGTTGATACCAAACTTGGTATCTTCCTGTTGGGAGAAAACCTCCTTGTAATACATTTGTAATTATAGGTTTTTGTGGACGGTGTACTGGAAGAATATTAATTAATTCTACAGGGGTAGCTTCTACCTGATCTTCTAAAATATTAATAGTTCTAATGTCATTATAAAAATCAGTAAAAACAACTCTAAATACTTTAGAGTTTTCCTTTCTACATTTAACAGACTTATAAATGTTATACCATCTACTTAAGTTTAATAGTTCTTTGTAAACTAAAAACTCTTTAGCTTCTAGGACACTACCCAATGCTACTTTACTACCATCAGGTCTAATAGCTTCCCCAGTAACATTGTCAATAGGGATTCTCCAAATACATCCTACAGAACCATTTCTAGAAATTGTAGCATTATTAAAGTTCTCAGGATCATCAATATCAACATTAACATCTCCTGTAATAAGAACTAAATCATTGTTTGAATAACCCCAACCTAATATATATTGACCTCCTACATAAGTCCATCTTTCATTAAAACAATTTGAAGCTAATGTAATAGTAAATATTGTAGAATAATCATATATTACTACATAATTATTGTTGTAAAAAGCTTTTACATCAGGAGTTCCTGATGGATATAAGGTTGATATTTCTTCATTGAAAATATCAGCAACATCTTCAGGAGATTTATTTTCAATATCAAAAATGGCAAATGTTACCGAACCTATTCCTGATATAGTAAATATAAAACTACAACTTCCAGTTCTCCCTGAAAAATCAAATCTGTAAGTAGGTCCAGGAGTAGGGAGGCTAAAACATCTTTCAGTACCTTTACTACTTTGCAAAGCATAAGAACTATTACCATCTTGTGTGATAATAGTCATATTTAAAGCATCTAAATAAGTTTCATTAGATGTTTTTAGTTTACTAATATCTGAATTAATTCCTTTACTCCAAGTATTTTTAGTTACCATCTTCTAACAGGTTGATTATAAATTTGTTGTTCTCTACTAATATTTCTAAAGAAGTTTTCATGACCAGTACCTCTAGGGATCAAAGCTGTCATTTGATTAACAAATGATTGAGCTTCATCATCATTAGTAAAGATTTTAGATTTATTAACTGCCTGAGCAATATACCAATCTCTATCTCTTTCAATGTATCTGAATTTATTTTCAGCTAATACATCAGACATAAAAGCTTTGAAAGCTATTCTATATCCAATTTCCCATTTAACAGCATTTCTCCAGTATTCTTCATTAGGAATCATAGGGTAACCTTCTTCATCTAATGGAATACCTTTATAAGAAATAGCAACTCTCCCACTTTGAAAATTAGGGAAGCCATAACCTCTATTTAATTTATAAGAGTAATCAGCACTTCTTCTTCTATAGTCATCCATATTATTATGGAATTTATAGTGAAAGTTATCTGTACTCCATCTCATAGGGATTAACTGCATTGTATCTAAGTTTACAGGACTTCCATCTTCACAAGTACATAGTTCAAAAGTTCTAGTTACAGTATCAACTACTGATACAGGAACTACAGCAGTACCCTCCCCTAATAAACTAAATGCAGCTAAAGAACAATTAGGGATCTCAGCTCCTTCTAATTTAGCAATTTGTGTAATACTTTCTAAGTCACAAGGTAGTTTAAATCTTCCTTCGCACACTTGCTCACAAGCTACTTTATCTTCTAAAGCAGAATTACAACCTAATTGAGTTAACAAACTACCAGCCCATTCAGCTGCTTCATCATAACTAAATTGAAAGTTTAATCCAAAGTCTGAATAAACTCTTTCAACTATAGGTTTTAAGGATACATATTTACCAGTTACACTCATTATGCAAACAATGTTTTTAGACTATTCATGATTTCATCAGCTTCTTCTTTCATATCAGAATCAGATAAAGGGTTTGTTTTTGAGATATAAGTTTTAGAAATATCTTTATATTCTCCTTTTTTCCCAAAACTTCCATACTTACTAACTCTAATAACAAAACCATTTTCAGCTTCTTCTACATTAATAGAAGTAGTTACATCATCATTTCTAGTTTCTTTTCTCCAAGAAGCATATGTTTTTTTAACATCTTCTTTTAAAATATCTTTTTCCATATTATTTTTCTTTATAATCAATTTGTGGGTTATTGTCAACAAAAGTTTTCAATCCCCTAGCTAATGTTCTAGAAGGTCTGAACCATATAAAATTTTTATTAATATACAAAGCTTTAGTTTTATCATACTTAATACTCAATCTCCATTCAGATTCACAGTATATTTTAACTTTACCTTTGATTTGTTTAAGTTCTTCTTGAGATAATCCTGGGTATTTAGTTCCCCAATAGTCTTTAGTTTTTTTCCAATCAACTTTATAACCTATTTTATTAATAGTACCATCAGAGTTATAAGCAATCTTCCTTCTTCTTTTTTCAATTTTAAGAGTTCCAAATTTAAAAGGGAATTTAAACTGACCTTCATTATATAAAACATCAGCTATTTCAGAATATAATTCATCTCTAACAGTAGAAAAATCTTTCTTAGAAAGAGGTTCTACTACATGATTTTTATATTCATTATAGAATAGATCTGTTTTAAAATTAGAATTGTTTTTACCTTTAGTTCTCTTGATCATTTTTAGGGAGGTAAGTTGGTTGCAGATCATCCTTTGCATTGTTATTGTTATCTTTCAAAGATTGTTTTAATGTATAAAGCTCTTGAAGAACTCTAGGTTTAACAAAATCAACCCATAGGTTTTTATTAATAGGGTACATACTATCAGAACTCCAGCAAGGTTTATTTGATTTACAATCATTAAACTGTTCAGCATCTCTAGGATCTTCTGGGAGAAATGTTAACTTAACATTTTCTAACAGTTTATTAGATACTACATTCTTATGTATCCCATATAAATAGTTATCTTCTTTAATAAACCAACCTATTTTATTCTGATTAAATCTACCATTACCCCAAACATAAGCCATATCATAGTTAATGAAAGTCATTGGAACCCCAATAATATCATAACCACTAATCTTCAATACACCCTTTTGGTTTTTTAACTCAATAGCATTAGGAATTGTTTTAGTACTTTTTAATATAGTACATCCAGAATCTATTTCATCACACCCACAAGATAGCCTATCTACTAAATCCATTGATACACATATTGTTTGAAGGTATGTACTATCAATATAATTTTCTCTAGCTTCCTGCTTTCTAATCCAAGTAGCTCTTTGGTTAACTATTTTTTGTTCAACCAACCTTCTATCAACCCATGTGTCATCTGAAGTAATCTTTAGATCCTCATAGATTTCAAATATTAAAGAATTTAATGATGTTACCATAGTTTATAATTTATTCCAATACTAGGAGCTTTATTCAAAGGGTTATACCCAACTTGGTAAATAAATCTCTTGTGTGACAAAGATACTAAAATTTCTGGATTTATATCTGTAGGTCTAACCAGAGATCTAATTCCAATACTTAAAACAGTTTTATCTACCTTTTTAGTAATGGTATCTGTTTTAGTTATAGTTGTTGTTTTGTTTATATACTTAGGGAATTTAGGGGTGTATTTAATATCAGTAGATATAAGAGTTCCATCAACTGTATTGTAAATAACTCCTGTAAGTAAACTATCTTCATAAGGTTGTTCATATTGTTTAAAATGTGGGTCTTTATATTCAACTAAAGTAAGAGTATCAGTTTTAGATACAGTTACATACTTTGTAACAGGTACATTTATAAGTCTTTCTTTTTGAGGAAAGTATAAAGTATCAATGGTTGTTACTACTTTTTCAACAACATCTACTTTAGTTTTTCTACAAGTAGCCATGAGTAATATGATTACCCCTAAAACTCCAATTAATATTTCTCTAAAGTATTTCATAATTGAGTAATTGTATATCCTCCTCTAGAGGCTTTTCTAAGAATTTGTTTTCTGTTATTACCTTTCCTAAAAGAAATATGAATCCAACTAGGGTTATGTTCAGTACCAAACTCTTTTATAATCTGATCAAATTCAAAAGATGGGTTTTTAGCCAACTCTCTTAAAGCATCAATGATTAAATTATTAGCTTCTACTCCATCTACCCAGATTTCAATATCAGCAGCTTTCCCAAGTACATGGTCTGAAGTCTGAACTACTTTACCATTGATGGTTTTAGCAGCTCCCCCAACTTTAGAATTAACTCTAGGACATCTATATCCTGAAGTAACTCTAATGGACTTCCCTAATTTATCCCTTAAAGGTTGTAGCACATGTACTACTAAATCTATTAGGTTTTCTACAACATCTTCTGGTGGTGTAAATTGTTCTTTAAATCCCCACTGCAAAGCTGTTGGTGATTTAGTTAATTCATCTAATGTAAAATTTTTACTGATCTGCATTTTCTGTTTCCTCCTTAGTTTTATTTCTTCTAAAATCAATTTTGGATAATCCCATACCACCTACAATAATACTTGTAGCAGCTACTAAAACATATTCTATAATTTCTTTATTACTAATAGGTTCTGTTTTATATAAAGCAACTCCTGTAATAATAAATACTAATACAACAAAGGCAAACACAGTCAGTCTTTTATGATCTGTTTTACCAGTACTTCCTTTTATGGAATTGTTAAACATCTTTAGGATTTCTTTCATTTAATTTTCTTCTTAGTTCTTTTATCTCACTAGCTTGTTTTCTGTTATCATTTTCTAGATAAGATATTCTTTTTAGAAGTTCTTCTTCTTTTTCTTCTGATTTATTTTCTCTTTCTTTTAACTGAGTTATCTGTTCTTGTAATCTACCAATCTCTTTATAAAGGTTTTCAATTACATTTGTCTGATAATCTACAGCATCTTTTTTTCTACTAAATATTTTAGGGATTAGCAATCCTACTATGGTTCCTGTTAAACCTATTATAGGTGCTAGAATTGGTGCTATTTCCATTGGTTAAGTTAATGTATTAAAGTTATTCTTCCGAATATTTGATGAAATCTATTATCCATATCTTGATAGAGTATTTTATAAGAATAAACATCCTGAGGATATGGTATGTTACTGCTAGATAACCCACTCCACCTTTTGTTTACATCTTCACTAAAGAATAATAACTTACCCCATCTATCATATATTTCCATTTTAAATGTCTTTATGTTAATCCCATAAGCTCCAAACTCATAATTTTTATTATCAGCATTAGGAGTAAAAGCATTAGGAACCCATATTAAAGTACTGTCACATTCAATGACCTCAACAATTAGTTTATCCTCTTTATAACAATCTCCACTATAGCTAGTAGCAGTTATTAAATAAGTCCCTACTTGATTATAGGTTATATAAACTTTGTTATTTTCTATTTGATAAAATGTCTCTGGAGTTACTTCTATATCAAAAGTATCACCCTCATAAACAACAGTGTATTCTTTGGTTAAAACATCACAAAAACTAACTTGCTGTTGAGTACAAGCAGTAAATGGTAAAAGCATCAATATTAAAAATAGTTTATTCATAAATTACTTTTTCTACAGTTTTATTAGAATATATTTTAACTCTAATACCATTATAATCTTTTGTAATAGGCTGACCATCAATACCTATTTCTTTAACAAGTGTTTTAAATTCTTTTTTTGAAAATATTGGGAGGATACCCAATACTGTTGTAGTTCCATTATAATCTATCTGTACTAATTTATAATACTGTAGTTCACCATTCCAAGGCTGATAATCATGGTATACATAATTAAGTATAAATGAACTATTGTTATTCCCAGGAATCTGCCCTAAGATTTCCCAAGAAACAGTATCAGGTGATTTATATATCTGAAAAACTCTATTGTTGATTTCTGAAGCAGTAGTCCATTTTAGTTTAATATATTTTCCTTCTTCATACCCTTTAAAAGAAATTAATTCTACTGGGAGAGGACCACATGTAAATACACATATTTCAAATAAATCAACCCCAGTTACTTTAACATAGTAATCAACATCTTCTTCTGTTTCAAACTGTATTTGAGGCATTAAAAAAGGTCCTGAATCATCATCTTCAGTTACATAAACTAAAGAGTCACATTCCCCTTTAAATAATTCCATTCTTCCATCCCCATTACCTGCTGTAATAATACTAACTAAAGTAGGATCATCTGTATTAAAAGTGTACCACATAGTATTTCCAGGAAGGAAATTACAATACTCATTGGGAGTAATTCTTGTAGCTTCTTCACAAGATATCATAGTTATTAATAAAGCTAGGATAAAGGTCATTAGTTAGAGTTTAAAATGATTGTTGGGAGAGGGGTAATTGTAATAGTTCCTGTTGAATTAACTGGACATCCAGAAGCATCTGTTCCTGTAGCAGTTACAATGTATGCACCAGGAGCTAGTCCTGATGGATTAAAGTTAGTTCCTGTAACCCCAGTTCCTGAATAAACAATTCCAGTTCCTAAGTTAACTCCAGTTAATGGGGTGGCTCCAGAACCTTCGCACAAAGCTTGAGGGTTAATTGTTCCTGTAGCAGAGTTGGTTACATTAATAGTAGTAGTCATAACTGTAACACAGCCATTTAATGTTTTAGTTAAAGTAACTATAAATGTTCCAGGAATATCCCATGCAATTTCAGCCTGATCTCCTGATGTAATTAAGTTAATAGTTTCACTGTTATCTACAGTAAATACATAGGTAGCTGCTGGATCAATTGGTTGATCCCCATAAACCTTTAAAGTTCCTAAACAAACATTTGTTGTTAGGTTTCCTACAGAAATAGGGGTTGGTACTTGGGAGTAACCCACTAGACTAAGTAGGGTAAAAGACATTAAAAAGATTAATTTTTTCATATTAGTTAGAGTTTAAAGTTGCTATTGTACAACATGGTACAAAGATAGGGTAATTTGGGGTATATTTCCAAGTCTCCCAAAACTGAGGAAGATTGGTTACTGTCCATTGGGTAGAATTTCTTCCAGCTACCACAATAGCCTGAGTTCCAGTTATATTATGAAGACCTTGAGTAGCTGTTCCTCCAGCCCAAGAAGCACATAATCTTTTTTCAATAATAGAGTTTTCAATAGTTCCATCTTCATAAAGAACTATTTGTTGGGTAGCTCTTAATGTAAGACATTGAAATAATGGGGCATTGTTCCAACTAACTACCATATATCTATTAGGGGCTACACCATAAGATTGATAGTAAATGTATTGTATTGGGGTAGCTGGGTTTCCTACTACTCCAGGATGTATATCATACCAAGGACCCATAATACAATTTTTAGGGATATTAACTGCTGTACTAGGAATTGTAAAACTAGTAAATGAAGGAGACTGTCCTGCACTAAATCCTACCCAACCATTACTCCCAATATAAAATTGAGTATATTGATTCCCCCAAAAACAAAAATTAAAACTAATATTAAAAGGTCCATATACAGCATCATCAGTAGCATATACTAATGTACCTGTTAAAGGTTTTCCTGAAAAAGGTATTTGGCTTACAGTGTAGGCTTGAGCATTTACATAACTCCAAACAAATAATATTAGTATTTTAATTAGTTTTGACATTATATTTGTTTAACAAATTATTTAAATAACTTACATCATTGATGTACACTAAATAAGAGTTATCAGTTACAACATTAAAAATAATAATTTTATCAATCATTCTTGATTTCAGCCATTTGACTTCATAGCTATTTAAATTAAAATAAGCTATAATGTCACAAGACATTCTTTTAATACTTGTAACAGTTAATGAATCATTTTTTGAGATAAAAGTTACTTTAGTTTCATCAGAACATCTACTATCTATAGGGTCTCCTTTTCTAAGATAAATAGGTTTAAATCCCAATGTATCTTTGTAATACACTTTAACAGTTTGTATATACCAATATTCTTCACCCATTTCTAGGTTTTCAATAATAGGTTGTATCTTAATATCTTTCTGTACTAAAGGCTCAGGTTGTTGAGCTGTTAGTATTATTGATAAAAGGGCTAAAGCAAAAACTAGATATTTCATAGTAAGTTAATTAACAAAAGTGTGTACTACAGTTCTAAGTGGTACTCCAGGATTCCAATTTATGCTAGTGTTTACATCAGTTGTTAGTACACCAAAACTCCATATTGTCTGACCACCTGATGAATCTATTCTAAGTCCATTGACATAAATCATTGATTGTGTAGCCCCAAAGTCTAGTGTCCAAATAGCTCTATTAGTTGCATCAGATGATCTCATTGTAGGTCTGTTGGCACTTGTTCCCCCTGTGATACTAACAGCTGTCCTAGTTCTGTATGACACTAGTTGCTGTAGTGTAATATTAAATGTTCCTGCTGTACTACATATTAAGTTATTACAATCCCATCCAAAGGCTCCAGCAAATGTTGCTCCTAATGCACTTAATGTTAGATTATTATTTATTCTTATACCAGCCCCGTTTATATTTAATGTTATATTAGGCATAGTTATATTGAAAAATGGACTGCCAAATGTATTGACTATTGTTACTGGCGTTGCATTGGCTAATGTAAAAGTGGTTGAGTTAGTGAGAAAGTTTATAGCTGAGTTTATGGTTAAAGTTCTGCTAGCAAAACCCCATGTTATAGTTCCAGCGTTTGTAGTAACTACAGCACCTCCTGATTTATTTACAATAATGTTATTTTGATAAGAGCCTACGCCCCAAGCTGCATTAGCTGATCCATCTAGTTCTATAGTTGATGTTCCTGCTAATGATGTACCTGAAGATAAATTACCAGCAGCTTTAATTTTTGCTCCATTAATAATGGCACTTCCCAAAGTTGTTAAATTACCTAAGAATGTAGATTCATAAGTGAATTGACCTGTGCTATTATTGACTAATAAATTTCCATATATAATTTGACTTCCTCCTACAATGTTCGCACCTGTAGCTGTATTGTTTGTAGATATTACAGCAGTTGTAGCTACTCGAAGTGTGTGTGCTGTTGTAGAATAGACTTGTGCAACACTAGTTCCAACTAAATTAAATGCAGCCCCACTTAAAAATGTAGTTGGATAAGTAACATTACCTAATGTATATCCTGATGGATTAGTTGTATTTATGTTGATTGTACCACCATTATGAATTTGGGATATTAATAAAGATCCTGTTCCAATTAAATTAATAGTAGTTGCAGCATTTAAAGTTGACGATGTGCCTATTAAATTAGCATTACGCCCTATGTTTATACTAAAGGCTCCTGTAAATGTAGAGTTTAAACATCCAAAATCACGAGATACATTAAGATTACTTAATAATGTTAGCGTACCTCCGTTTACATTAAAAGACACATCATACCAAGTTACACTACCTGAGTTTATTGATGCACCGCTTGTGCTATAAAACAAAGCAAATGTACCAGGATTTAATGTAGCTGTTCCACTAAATGTTATTGTACCTGCTCCCACATATGTTGTACTTAACATCTGCAAACTGTTTCCAGTAGTTACTGTAAAACCATTATTTATATATCCAGTGCTAGATGAAGTTGATATAGTACAAGTTCCTGAAAATGTTAACAATGTTCCTGTTAATGGTCCAGTTCCATTTACATTTAAAGACGATGTTATTGTTACAGGAGTTCCTGCTAATGTAGCAGTTGAGTTTGTGTTATCATTTGTTACTATTAAATTTTTTATAGTAGGTGTAGTTCCTGAAATAGATACTGTCTGTGTACTAGCTACACTTGTTTTACCTATTCTCAAATTGGGTATTGTAATCCCTGCGAAGGTTATTGCAATTGAACTTTGGTTTCCTTTAGTGCTAAGTATCCCTGTAGTAGTTTGGTCATAAGTCATACCCGAATCAAGAGTAATTGCACCACCAAATACAGTTAATGTTACACCGTTTTCAATTCTAAATGAACTTGTAAATCCTGTAAAATTTAGAATTGAGCAATTACTATTAGCAGTAACTCTACATGGTTGAGCATTGTTAATAATTGCATCATCTATTCCTAGTGGACCACCAGCAGGGGCTGTTGGGGACCAGTTATTACCTGTACTCCAATCATCTGTCAATCCTACCCATGTATAAACTGCCATATTTTAATTTACAAATGTGAATGTTTTTGTTCCTTGTGCTGCTCCATTGAACCAATTTAACGCTGGTAAAGATGTTAATATAGTACCACCAAATGAGTATATGGTCATACCTGCATTACTATCTATACCTTGAGCATTAACATATATCATTGACTGTGCAGCAGGGTTCTGTAATGTCCATATAGCATAGCTAACAGTAGGTGCATTAGATCTCATAGTTATTCTATTAGCATTAGTTCCTAGCATAACTACATTAGTGGTTGTAGTGT
>Ga0181358_1000804_pt1 | contig 14224 bp, 22 predicted proteins | sample Fa13VDMM110SD_FD_130096 | JGI IMG/M metagenome (GOLD analysis project Ga0181358, IMG submission 130096) | Freshwater viral communities from Lake Michigan, USA - Fa13.VD.MM110.S.D | ecosystem: Environmental > Aquatic > Freshwater > Lake | place: USA: Michigan | collected 2013-09-24
CCTGACTTGAACGCACTAAACCTGATATTCTTGCCGTCTCAATATCTTTCGTTGTGTTTTGCGCCGAACGACTGGCAAAAGCAAATGAAGATGGACCCGTTGTAAGAATACCCCTTGCCGCCAGTTTTGCCGTTTGTGAAGCGAAATTCTCAGACAAGGCTTGCTGAAAGAAATTCTGCTGGGAAAGAGCATTTAATTCTTCTTGTTTGGCTTGCAATTCAGCATCTCGCGCTTGGGTTTTTAAACTGTATTTTTCAGCATATCCTGCGCCTATTTGACTTCCCGCCCCAAATCCTACCAAGGCAGGTTTAGCAATGTTTGATAAAAGACTTTGCTTGGCCATAAACCCCGATGTGCTTAAGGCCGTCAACCCACCAACACCTTGTGGCTTAATGCCAACAAGCCCCGCAACATTTGTCGCTATGGATGTCATTGAAGGAAGAAAGCTAGAGGTCATGTATCTACGTATTTACTGATTTCTAAAATTTCCATAGAACCTGGTTTTGTTTGCGTTATCGAAATAATCCCATCATTATCCCATCCTCTATTTCCATAAACAGAAACAACCCCCGTATACGGAGATATAGCATTGGTTGTCGGCGTGTTGGTGATTTTAAAGAAATTCACCTCGTTCCCATTCACATTCATAGATGTTGTATCATATACACGAATATGAATCTGATTTACATGCCTTTTAACGCCAAGCCTTGCCTCACTGGTTTCTTTTGTCAATGGTAAATCTTCTATTATAGGCGTAAAATCAAACCCAAATTCCACAAAAGAGGATGCGGGGGCCGATATTGTCGCAATCCCATTGGTTACTGTCACATCAGGCAATAGTTTGTTATCCGCCCATACCTTCACCGTTTTGCCATTGAGATAGTCCAGCCCTGAAAAAGATTGTGACGGCAAACCCGTAGTTATGCGAGTAGAGGAATCCAAAATATGATTAAAATTAAATTCCTCAATTTCAACTTCTGTGCCTCTTCTTACCGCCACATACATTTTATCAAAAACTGTCCCCGCTTGCAGAAAATAGCCACCAGACGTTTCTCTTTCAAAAAAAGCAAAGATTTCTTCTTCTGTGGATATGTTGGCAATGGTCAACGATCCATCGCCATTAACAATCAGCAAATATGATCCTTGATTTGTAGATATAGCTTTTCTTAAAGCCATAGAAATAGGGTTTTTTAAAAGATGGGAACTTAATCGTGATGCAATAGGAGACGTATAGGCGGCTTGGGTGTCTGTATAAACAAATTGCCGCAAACTAGACCCACCGCGTTGAATGTAAAAAACAATTCCCTCAATATCCGCCAGCCGGACATTTTCTGCCGCACCTATGTTGGTTTGTGGGGGCAAGTAAGCATTGGTCGGTGTTATCACTTCATCTAAATTTTTAGTAAACGCATACGCCGCGCCCGTAGTAAAAACCAGTAAATCTCTGCCGCCAAAAATACCCGTTATAGAATTTAACTCATTATTGGAACCCGCGACATCAATCGTAATAGCATCCGTGTCTAAAGCCGTGCCAGCATTAAAATTGTAATAATCATTGACCCGACTCCCCCAAACTGTTCTTGGCCTATCCTGAGAGCCTCCAAACCAAAGCCTACCTTCATAAAAAACAGCAGTTTTAGGCCACCCTTTATCGCCACCCCATGTGTTAATAAAATCACCCACAATGCTCCACGAGCCGCTTGTCATGGCATCTGTATTAAAAAAAGGAATTTCCATATAGCAAATAACAGTTGTGGAATTGATATATTTCACAATCCTGCCATACCCTCCATTGCCATCAATGTATTGATTTATATCACCAGAAACAAAGGCAGACACTGACGATGTTAATCGCACATTCCCTGAAACGGCAGAAGGCGTTAATGTGGCATTTGGAAATGCCTCGGTTTGCGTAAAATCATATTTAGGAATATAATCAAACGTAATTGTTTCAATAAGCCACGATGTATTTGAAAATCTTGTAATTTTCAAAGGTTGCAAGGTTTGCTCAACCAAAATCAAAGTGTCTGCATTCTGCGTCCAATTTAAAAAAGGTATTTTGGAATTAAAAAGCTGAGGGGCATACAAATCCACCTGATACACGCTGTTTCGATACACAGCAATGTTAAATTCCGTTACAACCAAAAGATAAGTGTCGTCCGTGTTAAACTCAAAATTTATGTATTTAATAGCACTTTCTGCCCCTTCGCTCCACACTTCTAATTCATCTATAGCAAGCGTGGTCGATGGCAAGTTTGTTGTTCCAATGCGAGCAATACGAATATACCGAGCGTTTGTTTGGATTCTTGCCGTATAACTCAAATCAGACGTGGTTAATGTGTCTGTGCGAATGTTTGTCCAAACAACACCATCTACACTCCGCTGAAGAATAACATCCGCAACCGATCCCGTGGAACACCGCAATCCCGTAACCCGAACATAACCAACACGAATAGACGCACCAATATCATACTGAACAAACACATAAGGGTTTTGCGTCCCTATGTTCGTTGTCGATACAAGCTCTGTGGACGTATTAGCATCATCGGCATTGGCCCCCGTTCCACCATTCGGCGTACTGATAGACGTAGGAGTGGCCCGTGTAACGCGTTTTAAAGCCCTGCCAACCCATTTTAACCCTGGACTGCGCTGTACCCCACCTTGGGGCAGCGTAAAAACGTTTAAAAGCCTTGAGGATGCGCCATAATAGGGTTCAACATCACCACGCCCCAACATCTCAGGGTCAAGTTCACCCTTGGTCCATTTTCTCTGGTCAACTCTTACAACAGGCATGATACACCAACGCGCCCACGATAACGGGAAGAAATAATAGGATTGCCATTAAGCATAACAGGGGGCTTTTGACGTGAATCTGAACCCACCGCCCGTGCAAATAATCCGCCTTTTCTCACGGATTGTTGGGGACCATAAGCCTTTTCATCATACAGTCTTGCCAAATCAGCATTGTGCGTCACAGGAATGGCAATAATTGCCGCAAGGGCATTAACGGCAAATTCCGCAAAATAACCAGGCCAAAGATTTTCTTCTTTGTAAACAGAATACTGGGCTATAATGGGGTTATTATAATTGCAAAGGATAAAATCTTCTAAGGTGTCAAAATCTGTAATGGGATGGGCATTGTAGGCTAACGAATTGTATAGCTTAAAAATATACAAAGCCTGATCTGGCCGTACATATTGATAAGAAAATTCATTAAGAGGGTCGGTACTGTATTGCTCTAGTTGCACTTTGCGCGTAGCAAAAGACCAAGGGAACACGCTAAACATATTCCGAATAAATTGGTCATAATGATCGTTTATGATGTTGGCCTCATTGGTGCCCTCATCAAAACTTGAAATGGTGTTGGCTCCCAAAAGGGATAGGGCTTGCGATGCGATGCTTTCACGCGAACTCATAACAAGCCCAAATTATTAAGTGTTTACAAGACCAATAGATGATCCGTCCGATAAATCCACTACACCCGCCGCAGACGTTAAAACAACCATATTTTGATACCCAGAAACAGTCCGAGTATTGTTTGTTTCCCAGTCTGCACCAGAATAGGAAACAACAGTAACAAGGTCGCCTTTTCTTAAAGTATCCGCAGCGGCGTTAAAATAACCACTAGTACGAACTGTGGTAATACCATCCGCCGTGGCATACGTAAATAAAGCCGGCGCCCTGCGGCCACAACCATCTGTATGCATTAGTGTGTTTTGGGCACCAACACACGTTAAGTTTCTTGCGATATAAGCCATGATTTTCTCCTAAATTAAGCCACGATTTCATCAATACTGTATTTGTAAATGCCTTCTTTTCCAGCCTCGGTACTACCAATAGCTACGGCACCAACGCTCATTGTCGAAAGAATCATCCAGCTTTGCCTTTCAGGAAGCCACTCAACCTTACTGCGAATATCACGGCTAAAAGCAAGACCTACAGCCGCACCGGCACCTTCTCCAACCACAGCAAAGTTACTCCTTACGCCATTTCCTCCGTTATAAGGCAATCCCCGTTCCGTAGTGTCCAAATCCCCAATAACCAGAAATTCAAAACCAAGATAGGTTTTTCCGTTCAAATCCCCTGTATTGCCCATTAAGGCCATTAAGGTTGAATAATCGGAACTCGATACCTCCGGTGTACGAATAGCTTTGTTAATACTCTTAGGGTGAACCACAAAGTAACGCTTTTGACCCACAAAGTTTCTTGAATCAATTTCCGTGGCCAATGTCGCCATGTTTGCCAATGTCCAGTTTGTACCATCCGCACCCACAGAAACAGTAGCACTTGCACCCGTGTTTATGGCATTGATAATAATCTGGTCAAGCCTGTTTTGTATGGCCCGATTGGCTTGTTGGGCCAATTCCATTTTAACGTCATAAACCACTTTGTCCAATTCAACATCACCAATTTCCGTGGCAACGTCTAAATCGACAACGTTCACAGTCACGTTGCTTTGGGCCACGTCTTGAGTTTGAATAGGACTACCAATAATCCGTTCATATGCACGCATTGTGCCCATACGGTTAAAGGTGGCCGTTTTTGCTTGAATGTTGCGAACACGGCAAATTTTTCTTAATTTTGATTCTACTTGCGTAGCATCAAGTTTTGTCAACGTGTCAAACTCCGTTGCAAACTGCTGTTGTAGTGAAGCCATAGGAAAACCCTCTGTTAATGATTTTTTACATTACGAGAGGGCTATTTGATCCAAGGGGGGCGTATGCCGAGGCCCACAAATAGGTCGTTTTTCTTTTTAATACATCGTTTTGGCAACGAAGTAAATACTTTTTTAAGATGTTTTTCTCATTTTTTGATCTGTATAATCAGAAATCATTTTTTTGGTAGTTTCGTAAAAAGCGGGATCTGTGGCATTTCTTTTGTCAGCCAGTCTTTCTTTAACCGCTTCTTCCGAATGCACGCCAAAGGACGATGCTTTTACATCAAAATTAGTGATAGCTGTCTTTTGTCCAAACATCTTAGTAAACATTTTGTCCAAAATCAACACGCCATCTGCCGATGACCCTAGGCCATTTTGAATTAAATCTAATTCTGATTCTGTAAAGATGTTTTGCGATTTAATGGTTTGAAGGTTGGCTCTTACGTTGGCAATAATTCTATCGGCACCATCTCCCAATTTCTGAAATTCTATTTGCTTGGCTTCGGCAATCTCTTTTTGTTGAACCTCAACCTCTTCAGGCGTTGGCTCTCTGTTATCTAAGTTGATCCCGTATTCATGTAACTGGGGAATAATTCTTCCCATAAAATTATTAAATTGCTCTTGAGAAAGGCCAGACTCAAACGCTGCTGCTTTGGCAAAATCCACCATTTCTTCGTTTAATTCACCGTCTGCCAACGTTTCCTTAAAAGTGTCTGGCAATTCAAAGGCATATTTTGTGGCATCGTCTGGCACGTTTTGCCAACCCTTAGCCAACTTGTCCCGCAATCCTTTAGCGCGTTTTTCTGCATCATCATAGGACTTTAACAAATCATCCGTTTTAAGAGCGTTTTTCTCTGCATCCCAGAAAGATTCAGGGATATTATCAGGACGGGTAACAATAGTAGGCTCTTGGCCTTCTGTGGTGGCAACAGGGGCCGCTAAAGACGCATCGCCTAACAGGCTTTCAATATCATTCATTGGGTGTTTCCTTTCCGAATTGTATCATTTTGATGATTTCACGAACGATATTATTCTGCCCCTCTCGTGCATAGGCAGTTCTTTCGGCATTTTCACCATAAGACGGATTCCAACATGGCTGGTCCAGTGTCCTTGATTTCAAAAATGCCAAAACTCTTTCTCCTGATGGAGAATTAAACACATGGTAAAAATCCAACGCCATTCTTTTATGTTGCTGTAAAATAGGGTTTTCTTTTTGCCCTTTTAAGGTAAAATTCAAAGGATTGTCTAAATTCATGCAACGCCTAACGGTTGTGGTTGACTTTTTTGTTGTATCTGCGCAGCACCCTGTGCCGCCGCCTCTTGTAGTTGTTGTTGCAACTGTTGTAAAGCGTCCTCTGATAATAAAAGGTTATTTGGTGCGCCCAATTTATCAAAGATCCAATGTACCGTTTTGGGAAGATTAAGGGACATCGTGGATATTTCAGGCATCATGCCTTGCAAAATACTAAACCCTTGTGTAAAGGCTTGAACATCTTGAACAGACTGCAAACGCGATATAGGGCTGGTGATTTTGATCTTCAAAGCATAGCCATTAAGCCAATCTGCCAAATTGATGCCCTTAATAGCCCCTAACTCTTTTTGCAAAATGCCGTTCAAATGGCCGCTTTCTTGCAATATCGAAACAATACGGCGCGTGGCTGGCATCACATCTTCATAATACAGTTGCGGCAATGCTGCCCCAATGTCTGTTTCCAGTTCTTTTAATCGCTCGGCAATCTCAAATGCTGTTTTGGGTTGCGCTGTTTCAGGTGGCAACCGGCGATCCAGCATAATCTGCCTGACCTGATCCTGCATGCCTGAAATCATATATTCTTGTGACTGGAAATTCCCCACATTCGGAAACGGTGCAATGCTCGGACCATCTGGCCCACCATTCCGCTCTACAGGAAAGAACGACATGGGCTGCATAACCCAATTTGTCGGATTCATGGTGTCCATACCTGCCACAGTATAGGCCCCAAACGTGCTAAATGCCGCTGATTGATGCTCCAACATCCGCAAAGAGTTTAATTGCCGAATGTCCGACAATGCCAACGTGAACGGCCCTACACCAAACGATTGCCCTGGTATTGTTAACCATCGCGGCGTGATACGCGGACACTCACGGTAAGGAATGCTAAGCATCTTATACTTTAGCTGGTGGTGAATAACCTCAAAATACCATAGCTTTTTTTCATCTGACCAATAGACGGCCTCCACAATCTTGACGTTAATATCAGGTCTTTCTTTAATGCTCCGCTCTATTTCCCCCGTTAAATTTAACTGCCCACCATAAATAGCCTTCAAATCACAATTCTTGACGGATTTATCAATAAACTTCATGCTGATAAAACCATCGGCACGACTAACAAGGCTTAAATCCACAAGCGGCTGATCCAAAAACAGCAAGGGGTTTTCATTGCGATTTGGATTTGGCATAATGTCATAACATCCCGTGCCAATACCAAGGTCAAAATACACCCTTGGCTTAATCGCCGCATAATTGCTGGTTTCAATAAACGAAAAGATCAATTCGTTTAGTTTTTCCAAGGCACTATCAAACGTATTTCGGTATTCATCAGGCATACCAGGGCCCACCTCAAGTTCAACCCATCGCGTAAACTGAGGCGTAAACTTCTTTGACAGGGTATTGATAAAATTGATAGCAGACACAAGCGGCGTGCTGTCATGCTGCAAGGTGTTTGATTGATTCGCTTCGTGTGATGAGTTTTTGTTATAGGTGTTCTTGAACGGGTGAACGTAGTTTATCACCTCTTCAAACAAAGACCTGTTTTCGTCTTTTTCGCCTTGGGCTTTCTGGTGTCTTTTTAAGACTGTTTCAACGTCTAACATGCTAACTAATCGTTTTTATTAGATTTACGTATCCATCCGGAGTTTTTACTAGGTTTCCGTATCCAACCGGATTTTTTGATCGAAATCTTCTTCTTAAGCGTTGGTCTCTCAAGCCACCACTTACAGGTGTTCCTAAAGGTTTATCAACCAACAAAGATTGCTCCGGCATCGCATAAAGTCTGCGTCGCGGGTCATCTGGCTTTATATCTTGCGTTTTTACCCGACTAAATTTTGTGCGTTCCGCTAAAATCTGGTCAGGAGACATATTTAGACGCGGATCATTTGGCTTTATGTCTGCGGTTGTTGCTGTTGTTGGTTCATTCCTATCCCCTCTAGGGGCTTCAATAATGGGCTGTTGCGGCTGTTGCGGCTGTGGGATTTTAGGCTTAAAAATGCCCATAACTGGCTTAATGATATTTCTTAATGGCTTTTTGAATGGTTTTGTCATAATTTACCCCATTAACCCTGATAATCCAGTTTCACCCGTTGCAATTAAAGAACGCGCCCCGCTTCTGCCCCGCAATGCTCTTAATTGCTCGGCTCGCAGTCTTTTTTGTTCGTTTTCTTGGTCCTTTAACGTGTTTTCTTGCTGCACTTGCACTTGCGCTATTTTGTCCTGTTCCACAGTTTGTTCTTTGGCCACACTTTGGGCTACTTTCTTTTGTTTTTTGGCGGCATAAGTGCCCGCGATTGCTCCAAACGCCAAAGGCAAAACACTACTAACCATTTGAATGCTCCTTAACCACAAAAGACCCATTTTTTACCAAGTATTTATACAATCCATAAGGACTTTTTATCTTTTCCGCAATACCTAAGACATTACAAGCCACATGATGACATAAATTCCCGCTGTGTATCGTCTTCTTGTAAAACCTTTTGGGCGATATTGTTGTCTTAACGGACACAATGGCATTGCTTTGTGGATATTCTTTTTTCAAAACAACCCCAAAAGCCTCTTGCTCTGTTAGCAAAAGAGATTGAGACAGTGCCCTCATACGCTGCGCGTCCAAATAATACCCCCATTGCGTTCGACTCAAGCAAACGTGCATATCTGCCTTTTTCAGAAAAATATATACATGGCCAAAGTCATTAAAATCACCTTTGCCTTTATCGTAAAGCCATGACAAAGCCCTAAACCTTATTCTGTCCCATCGTGTGGTAAATTCAGACTTATCAAACGGCAAAAACACTAAATAAAATTCCTGTTTAATGCGTAGGCTTCTCATCAGTAAAACCTATAGTTGGCGTTAAGTACCACGGGCTTTGTAAACTTCGGCTTACCCTTGGCCAGCTGTTCAAAGAGCTGTGAGAATCCCCACACAAGCGCATCTACCCTGTCCGGCGATCCTTCACCATCATACCCCGCCGCCGTCATCTTGCACATCTGCGCCTCTAAATCGGGAAACGTCCCCACATGCGATATGCGGCCAAGGTTATATAAGGCACTGATAGGCTCTGCCCTCACATGCTTACCCTTTGACGCTCTCACCTCTATCACACGCACGTTAGGACGCACGGCCATGATGGTATTCTTGACCATAAGCCCGCCCTGATTCACCTCTGCCACAATAGCATCGGCTTGGTACTGGTCATAAACCGCTATTGCCCTTTGCGCCCATTGTGCCGGTGTGCCTTTCAGGCTCACATCATCCAACACATACCCGCGCCCATCTGCTCCTTTGCCAACAACAATGATGCCGTTTTCGTCTGCATTCTCTCCCGCTGTTACGCTAGGGTCAACCGCGACAAGGATGCGTTCCATATCTGGCATATCGTGCCGTCTGCTCTCGTGTAGTATCTGTCTTGACCATATTGCCCCTACGGCTGTGGGTTCGTATTCACCAAGCCAAATATGGCCATATCTGTCTGACTTGAATTTCTGGTCATAGAGACGCTCTTCGTTTAGAACATCAGGCAGCCATGGGTTGTCGTTGTAGTTGGCCTTGATTACAATGGCATCCTTTGGTGGTTGTTCACACCGTAAGAGTTGATCCACGGGATCACTGGCGTTTCTTGGGTTCCACGTAAACCACAACTCACTGCCTATCTTTCGGATGGTTGGCCGCAGTATTTCAAGAGAACGGCTTGACATGGTTTGCGCCTCTTCACACCATGCAATGTCAAAGCCTTCAAGAGATTTGATACTTTCGGCCGTGTGATCCTGCATCCCTGCAAAGATTATCAATCCATTTCCGGGTGTAATAATGCGCGATGATTGCACGTTGAACGCTGAGGCAACGCCTAGCTTGTTTATCTGGTCCACAATCAACTGGTAAACCGATTCCTTCAAGCTGTTTTGTGTTTCACGTACGCACACCACACGCAATCCAGGGCGAAAAAGACACTGCGTAACCACGGCTTGGGCTGCAAACGTTGATTTACCTGATCCCCTGCCGCCGTGTATGCCCTTGTATCGTGCGGGCTGTAAGAGAGGTTGAAATACCCTAGCAACAGGGATGTCAAGCGTGCGCCCTGTTATCTCTTCCACTTTTGGCATTTCTGCCTTGGGTGCGCGTGCTTTAGCTGTTTTGGCTTTGGTCAATTTTTGCATCTACGATCACATGCTTGATTGCTGCTAGAGCGTTAATGGTGTCCTCTACGGCCTGTCTGGATGCGTTCTTGCTCTCTAGCTTCTTGGCAAGCCTGAAGATGATCTGGGCGGCTGTGAGGCTGTCGGAGTCCTTTTCGTTAAGAATGCTCCACACCACCTGAGTCGCTCTATAGCAAGCGCTCTCTGCCCATTTTTCAACGTCCCATCCTTTGGGCACTGTCGGGCTGTCTTCGTATGCTTTGCCTGTCAACAGTGTGAGAGTGTCTTCCACGTCCTGCATACGTTGCGGCGTTAGGTATTTCTTCTTTGTGCTACCTGTAGGCCGCCCAGCCCTGCGCGTGATCTCAGGCGTTTTTGATACCATCTTGCAATCCATAATTAGGTTTTCTTATATGTATATAATACACAACAAAAACAAAAAAAAGCCCCATGCAAAAGCATAAGGCAATTTTTCGTCAAAAAAACCAGAAAGAAATTAAAGATACAATTTTATGTGATTATTTCTCGCCTCTTTCTCGCCTCTTTTTTTCCTTTTTTTTTCGCTCTTTCTCCCTATTTCACGCATTTAAAGCTGATCTGATAGTTTTTCTTGTCTTTGTTCAGTGCTCCCCGTTTTTGTAGCTGTTCATATTCCATCAGGAGAATTTCCTTCCCTACGCTTTCGCATTGTTCTTTGGTTGTGAATTTTTGCGTGTGGATTGTTTGCTCTGGTTCGATGTTTGCCATGTTGATGATGAGGATGATTAAAGTGATCATGATTCTGTTCCTTTAGGCTGCGTTTTTGAGGGTTTGAGGTAGTTCTTTAGGTTCTTGTGCCATGGCTTTCAAAATGTCGTCTACGGCCTTAAAAACCTTGTTCAGGCGCATATCGTTCTTGGGGTTTTCTAGCCAAGATTTGATATATCGCGATGAATGTCCTTTTGTTGTTTCTGTATGCAGTCCTAGGCAAGCCATGGTGAGATAAGACACGCTTTCCGCTTCGGCTTCGCATACGTTTCGGGTTGCCCTGTATTCATGGATATCTTCAGGATGTCCTAACAGGACGTGTCCTATCTCGTGAAACAGGACTGGTAAAGGATCCTTGCACAATGGGTTAATGGCAACGGTTCTTTTTGCTGTTGCGTATCCCATAACGTTGCCGTTCATGTGTTCAAAGGGTTCGCCTGTGATGTTCAGGTTTAGCATCATTTTTCTCAAGCGGTCCTTAGTCACTTCTGGCGGTAATTCGTGCTTGTAGTCTTTGCCTTCTGTTTGTGACAATCCAAACCAAAGGTTGCGCGGTTTAAAGACTGTGACGCTTTCGCCGTTTGGGTCTTCTTTGTCTTTTGCAAAGATGTACGGATACAAAAGAGAGATTGCCTTCTCCCCTTTCTTCACTGTGCGCCCTAGGGCTTGCCATCCTTTAAAGGTTTTGATGGGCTCGCATTTTCTGAGTTGGCATCTGGCCATAAACTGATTGCCTACGCTGTATTCGTGAAAGGCTGTGTATTGTTCGTTCATGATCCCCTCGTTTTCCAAGGCTTCGTTTAAAATGGTTTCAAAGTCGTGTTTCATGGTTTTGGTTTCCTTTGTTGGTTAGGGTTAGGTTTTTTTATTTTGTCTTGCCCATAATATATTTGTCCCAAGCCATTTGCTCGATCAAAGAGAATATGGAGGGTCTTTTGTTTTCATGATGTATCACTAGCACGCCGTTTTTTGTGTAGCGTTTCTGGGCCCATTTACAAATCACGGAATATCTTTTTTTGTATTCCTCTTCTACTTTGAAATTGGGTTCAAATACTTCTGCGGTGAAGGTTATTGTCATAGTCTTGGTTTCCTTTTTAAGTGTTGAACGCTTGTGTTGTTGTTATTAAACATACCCTAATGCAATAATTGCAGCATGTCAACACCTTTTTTTCATTTTTTCAAAAAAAATCTCTCTATATATTGTGCCTTTTTCTATAGAAAACTGGACTAGTTTAGTATTTATTCTTGAGCGTACTCGGCAAAATGGAGGGGGGGGCAAAGGGGAATTTCCAACAAACCTAAAATAAAAAAAATGTAATGAAGCTGCAATTTCTTCCTTGACAGCCTGCAAATATTGCCGTATTGTATATCTATCATCAACAAAAGGAAACCAACCATGGAAAACAACGATAAAAAGCACACCTATGAAAACATCTTAGCTTGGTGGTATGCAAAAAGCATTTACCGTACTCATAAACATGTTGAGCGAGGCGACTTAAACGATAAAAACTATGATTTATTTATTGATAAACATGGGCATAAATGGGATTTCATAATTATTGGCCCATGTAGCGCCCCTGAGTTGCAATTTTGCATAAGAGAATGGAATTATTAACCATGACCGACGAAAACCCTTTAAAAACCCATTGCCTTGACGCAATAGAAAAAAAACTTAATCGCACGCTTTTTGATACAGAACGTGAAACTCTAGACATGATCTGCAATCTTTTGCCTCTGTATTATCACAGCCGCACGGGGGATCCGCTTTATCCTGAGGTAGATTCTTACCTTAAATACCCAAGATTAACATTGTCTTGGACCTTGCCTAGTATTGCTTGCAATACATTTTCAATAGAATCTAGTGACCAAACCTTAACTTACACAATAAAAACCCCTAGCGAAACTAAGGAAATGTGGAAAAGATTTTATTCAGACCCAGACGAAGCAAAAGAAATGGAAAGAGTCTTTTTATCAGGACTTTACAAAGCCTACACCGACTTTTTTCTCGATCCCGACTATGAACCAAAGCCCCAAAGGAACCACCACAAATGACACCAGAACAATTTAAACAAGCAAGGTTAGACTTGGGCGTTAGTCAGACAAGCCTATGCGCCCTTGTGGGGAAATGCGTTCGCACGATCCGATCTTATGAATCCGGCAAATACCCTATCCCCAAATCCATGGAGTTACTCATCAAGCATCTTGTTACACAAAACAAAAGGATCAATCCAATGATTAAAAAAACAGTATTTGAAAATGAAAAGTATTTGGCGGAAACCGTAAGTTATTCTTGTGGTCAAGTAAATTTGAATGTCACAAATAAAGAAACACAAATAACAGGTTGCGCTTACAACATGCATGTAATGCCATGGGCAGTGAGAATACTGGAAACAATCGAAGATGAAGAAAAAATTAGAATTTGCAGACTAATTGTACGATCTTAAATGATAATGGAAAAGGACCAATCCAATGATTCAAAATAACATCCTTTCCTACCAAATGATTGACAATCTCATTAATCAAATCTTTGGACAAACCGACGAACGCGAAAAACTGCAAGCCTTCGCCGCCCGTATTCTGCTAGAGCAACAGAAACTCAATAGCCCATGCCTAAAATGGAGTAAGGAACGCGCAGAAACGTCTTACGTCTCGCCAGAATACAACCCCTATAGTCCTTTTAAATTCCCCATCATGACCCACCAAATCAAAGGAGAAAACCAATGACTGAAACACGAGTGAACAAAGTATTTGCCTATCTGAGAGAGGCATTCCCAGAGCATGTTTATCCATCGAATTCAGATATTGTACTAACAAGGGAATGTTTGGCTATCCACATCTTGCACATAACAGAAAAATTAGAGCGCGAGAATCCCCTACTCATGAACCACCAAATCAAAGGAGCATAACCATGACTGCTAAATCACATTTTTTGGTGCTTACTTTTGTACCATGGAAAGAAATGACCGTGGTCCATAATGGACAACCCTATAACGTAACAGCATTGCATTCTGGGATCGGGTACTGCCCTATTTTTGATTCTTTCGAGGAAGCAAAAAAAGAATTTCCCCATTCCGAAATAACTGAAATCTCAAGAGGAGCAACACCATGAAAACCAAAACCACCATTCAAAAAAAGCTAAGTGACCTTGGCTTTTACACGCGCTGCATGGCCCAAATGGAAGAACACGGGCACAAGGCCCTCTTTGTCCATGAGGAAGGCCGCAGGGCAACCGTAACGCTGGCAGAATGCAGAACAGAGATCAGAAACATCAACCATGACCTGATGATGCTTAAAACGTCCCTACCGCGTGAATGGACAGAACACCACAAACTCGTATCGTGAGGGAATTATGAAAAACTTGGCCTTGCGTATTATTTTAATTTTAGGGATCGTTATTATGCCTATTGCGACATTTGGGTATGGCCTTGCAAAACAAG
>Ga0181358_1000805_pt1 | contig 14219 bp, 17 predicted proteins | sample Fa13VDMM110SD_FD_130096 | JGI IMG/M metagenome (GOLD analysis project Ga0181358, IMG submission 130096) | Freshwater viral communities from Lake Michigan, USA - Fa13.VD.MM110.S.D | ecosystem: Environmental > Aquatic > Freshwater > Lake | place: USA: Michigan | collected 2013-09-24
CATGTATCCTGAATTGAAAGACAAGCGTGTTGGATTAGGTGTGACCAACATCATTGTTGAATACTTAGAAGAAACTAATCGCTTCACCTTTACAGAAGATAAGACAGAAATTAAAAATCGTATGGTGAAGCAATTTCAAGCATCACAATCAGGCATCACGGAAAACAAATTGGATGGTCGTGGTAAAATTAAATTGGCACGTTATTTTGTATACGCTGAAGTCTATGATTTCTCTGTATCCGAAGATGAAACCATTAATTTAAAAGATGGAATAAAGAACAAGGTAGTCACCCGATTAGGATTACAAATTAAATTTGTGGACGCGGAAACGGGTGAATACTTCACAGGATCAGGGCTGGGTGATGCCAAAACAATTCGTGAATTAACTCTCATGAATGATGATAATTTTGGTGAAATTAAGTTTAATCAAAGTACGATTGGTACAACAACTAAGAAGGCTTTGGAAGATGCATCAGCAAAAATTCTTGTGCGCATGATTAAAAAGAAAATTTTCACCAAGTAACATAATGAAAAAATTTCTTTTAGTCTTTTTTTTATTGCTCCTTCCTGCAAAGGTAGATGCCCAAGTGGTTGTACAAACATGGATTGACCCATGTACAGGCATAGCACAAACAGCAACATTCCCCATAGGAAATATTGGGGTGACAATTGTGTTTCGCAATCAATCAAAAATATTCACTGCTCAGCAAGCAGCATCGGGTGAATTGATGGCGTGGATTAATCAATTAGTTATGAACACACCATGTACTGTCACGAATAATCCTGTTGTTCAACAAGCAGCAACACAAGCAGCGACACAAGCGGCCACACAAGCTGCCACCGCTGCTGCAAGTGCTGCCGCCAGTGCTGCTGCTAGTTCCGCCGCAAGTGCTGCTGCGTCATCAGCGGCTTCAAGTGCCGCATCAAGTGCTGCGTCAGGCGCAGCATCTTCCGCAGCATCCGGCGCCGCTAGTAGCTCTGCCAATGCCGCCGCATCAAGTGCTGCCACCTCAGCAGCGCCTACCGCCCCACCCCCAACTCCAGCACCTAAACCTGCTGCACCTGCGGCTAGTAGTTCATCATCGTCAAGTTCTTCTTCCTCAAGTAGTTCAAGTAGTGAAACCAAGACGGAAACAAAAACAGAAACCAAGACGGAAGCTAAAGCAGAGGCTAAATCAGAAACCAAGACGGAAGAAACCAAGACGGAAGAAAGCAAGTCAGAAAGTAAATCGGAAAGTAAGTCGGAAGAAAAATCCGAGGAGAAAAAAGAAGAAAAGAAAGAAGATAAAAAGGATGAAAAGAAAAAGAATGAAGCACGAGTGAATCCCATCATGGTAGCATCGGATTTAACCACGGGACAAAATCCTGGCGGGGGTGTATCGCAAATCATCACGGTGGGTGTATCACAATCCTCATTGGCAGGAGACAAGAGTTACGGCGCCACGAGCATGTTGTGGTCAAGTTTGGACCAAGGTGCCTTGTCATTGTCCTATACCAAAATGAGTTTCAAAAAAGGAAACTTAACTACTATTCACTCCTTTGGGAGCACCAGTGCCTATTTAAAAAGTACATTAATGCAAATGACAGGATATACTTGGGTGAAACCTAATCCTAAATTCGGTGTGTATGGGGTCAGTCTGGGAGCCATTGGATTGTTTTTACCGAACAACCAACGAAATGTTGTAATTGATAGCACAGAAATACACAGAATATTTTTTGAAAAATATAAAAAAAATCTTTCATATACACCAGATAGTCTAATTGTATCTACTAGTGGATATAATACTAGTTGGGCAACTTCAACGACATTTTTTTGGATGCACCCACCAATTCAGATAAATTCAAGACTTACGATATCACCGCAAGTATTTATTATGGCGTCCCCAGTATCCTATAATTCTATTACTGGAATTACAGTGGACGATAAGTTGGGCAGTATGATTGGCAGTGCATTTGATTATAAAATTACCAAACGATTTGGCGCATCGGTAGCATACCGATTAATGATGAGTGCAGGACAAAAGTCACTCGGTTTTTTGTTGATAGGTTCACGAATAACATTATAGGAGTGTATAATGATTAAAAGTAAAAATTTTTCAGAACAGAGTTTATTTTTTGCAGAATTAAGTAATCTTGCATATAAAGACCCTGCAACAGCAAGTAAGTTATTTAAAAAGTTGGGATATGCAAGTAAATATTATGAATCCGGTGATAGCAACGTATACGTGGTAGAAGATGCAACTGATATTATTGTTGTATGCCGCGGCACGCAGCCAAATGAATGGTCTGATATTGCTGCCGATTTAAGCGTCCATTTGGCACCCTCGCGAGGCGGCGTGGGAAAAGTACACATTGGATTCAGAACGTATACCGATAAAGTATGGCCGCAGGTACTGCAACATGTTAAAGCAACTCATGAGAAAAAACATTTGTGGTTGACAGGACATAGTTTAGGTGCGGGCATGGCAACGTTAATGACACGAAGATTTACACTTGATAGTACGTTGCCAACACCCGTCGCGCTATTTACCTATGGCAGCCCTCGTGTTGGAAATCGTGCTTATATTAATGCGTTTAACAAATTGGTAACACATCATCGGTGGGTGAATGCAGGAGATATCGTAACAAAGGTGCCAATTTCCCCGTGGTATTATCATTGCGGAACACGCCATCACATTACAGCACCAAAGAAAACAACTATGCAAAAGTCGTGGCCAGTAAAAATATATGCCGCTATATGCGGTATGGTTCTTAGAAAGTTAAAAAACGATATTTCAGATCACTCATCGACGTTATATATAGAACGGTTATCTAAACAATTAACTGATCCTACAACCGAGCAGTAATATGTATGAATATAAAATAAAACGATTATTAAAAGTTGTAGACGGTGATACGATCAAAGTAGAAATAGATCTTGGATTTGATTTGTGCGTCACCGCCACAGTGCGACTTGCGGGAATTGATACTCCAGAAAGTCGTACTAAAGACTTAAAAGAAAAACAACTTGGGTTAGATGCCAAACACTGGCTGGAAACTATGCTTAATTCTGCGGGAATTGAAAAGGGTACACAGGTTGTTCGAATTCAAACCGCAAAAGATGTTGACGAAAAATACGGTAGATTATTAGGAATGTTATATATATCTACAGAAACACAAAGTGTAAATCAATTAATGGTGGAACACGGATATGCATGGGCATATGACGGCGGTACAAAGAAAAAGAATTTACAAGAATTATTGGAAATTCGTACTTTAAGAGGAACTATCAATGGCATATAACAAAGATCAAATTGAAAAATCAATAAAAGCAAAAGGTTATGCGTGGTTTGAGGGAGACAATTTAGATGTAAATATTGTAGGAATACGCAATTCAGCAACGGGAAAGAAAGTCACTAACGTATTTGACGATACGATGACTCTTTCCTATAAAGAAAATGGAGTTTGGAAGTTTCATGAATGGGCGTGTACGACCGATCCTGGTACCAAGGGAGTCAAAGAATTTCATAATCCCAATGGCGTTGCCCGATTAGTTCCCGCTCAATATCGGGGGTCGCATGCAATTGGATTACACCAAGGCAAATACGAAGCATTGAAACAAGCAAAGCCTGTTACGGTGTGGCGCGATAAAAATAAAGATATGGCATTCGATGAAGTAAATAAAGATACAGGAATTTTTGGTATTAATATTCATCGGTCAAATCCAACTACCGAATCAGAGTTCGTTGAAAATTGGAGCGAAGGATGCCAGGTATTTAAACGGGTAAAAGATTTTAATGTATTTATGGAAATTGTAAATAGAGCAGCAAAAATACACGGCAATAGTTTCAGTTATACTCTATTAGAAAGTAAAGATATAAGTTAATTAATTATACCCCCTTGACAAAGAACCTCTTGGAGTGTATATTTAACACATACCTTCAAGGGGTTTCTTGTTTTTGCCCTCGTAGAAGAGATGAAATAAAGGAAGGTTGGCAGAACGGCTAACGCAGAATACTACTAATATTCCGACCCGAAGGGGTCATGGGGGTTCGAATCCCTCACCTTCCGTTTTTACCCCTGTGGCGCAATTGGAAGCGCAAGAGATTTCTACTCTCTCGGTTACAGGTTCGAATCCTGTCAGGGGTATAATTAAAATAAGTAAAAATCATACTTATTAAATAGTTATTAACACGGGGGTTGACAAACGACCTGCGCCAGTGTATATTATAAGAGTGATAAAGAACAACACGTTATTTGACAACTAAGGGTTTTACTTTCCGAGTCTCCCAAGAAAAAACTCCGACGTTTGGTTCACGAAACGAACCACTCTGCCACCTTCGTCTATCGGTTAGGACGAGGCCCTTTCAAGGCCTTAAGACGGGTTCGATTCCCGTAGGTGGTACTTTAATATAAAAAGACATTCACACACTATTGGCCTATCGTATAACGGTTATTACTCTTGGCTTTGAACCAAGTAATCAAGGTTCGATTCCTTGTAGGCCTATGTAGTACGGACGCTCTACCGATTAGAGTATGATTAATTTTTCTCTGGGTATATATATGAAAGTTCTTATGGTTTTCGCAGTGATGGCAATGGCGGCGTGTTCAAGCGCAAAGACAGATACGGTTAGTGATTCGGTAGTAGTCGATAGCGCCGGCGTGATTCAGGTTACCGCTGACACAACACCAGTTACCGTTGATACGGTGAAGGTGGATTCTGCCAAGTAAAGCATTTCTGATGAGTCTTTAATAGACGCAACATTGGGGACGGTTTACGAACTGTCAGACCTTGGTCGGCCGGCCGCTCGGCTACCCAATGTAAAATGCAATAAACAATTACGAGGAGTTGGTCAGTCCCTCGGTGAAAGAGATCGCAACTCTAAAGACATGCGCATTTACCATGTCACTGACTGTACGGGTCTTAGGTGTAAATGGGTGCACGTCTGCTTTGCAAGCAGAAGGTAATCGGTTCGATACCGATAAGATCCACTTGACAAAATTAATTGGGCGAGGTAACGTGCAGAAAGACGTTTCTGTGGGAGTCACCACACGGTAGCCCCGTGTTTAGGAAGCCGGTTCGAATCCGGCCTCGTCCACTTGACAGATAATGTTTGATAGGTTATATTAAAAGAGTACGAACAACGCCCCGATGGTGAAATCGGTAAACACTGGAGACTTAGACAATTTGAGCACCTAGATAGAAATATCTAGTGTGAATGGTGTCAAACTCGGAGAACCCTTTAACATGGCAACCCCGAGCGAAGCCCGAAAGGGAACGTGTAGAGACTTGACGGCACCCACCTAATCAACGTAAGTTGAAGGTGAAGATAAAGTCCAGACCACAAACGGAAACGGTAGCGAAAGTTATAGTGGTAAGAAAATCTCCCGCTCACAAGGCTTGCCGGTTCGATTCCGGCTCGGGGCACTGAATATGCGTTCATAACTCAATTGGCAGAGTAGCTGGCTTTTAACCAGTAAGTTGTAGGTTCACACACTTGTAGTACAACGCCCCGGTAGCTAAATGGTGACAGCAGCCGTCTTATATGCGGAAGATATGAAGGTTCAAGTCCTTCCCGGCGCACTTTTACAGTACTGGTCCCTTAACTCAGTTGGTCAGAGTGCTCCGCTCATAACGGAAGAGTCGTCGGTTCAAGTCCGACAGGGACCACTGATGAAGGGCTCCAAAGCTGCGTCGATGCAAGCGGGAGTCGTCTGGAGTGATGCCAGACCGAAGAGAGGGAACTGCGTGAAAAAGACCCTATTGCATGTGTCATATAATGGTCATTATCCAAGTTTTCCAAACTTGAGACGCGAGTTCGATTCTCGCCACATGCTCTTAATATGGAAATAAATAATGTGTCGCCACAATAGCTCAGTTGGTAGAGCATTTCATTTGTAATGAAAAGTGCGCGGGTTCGAATCCTGTTTGTGGCTCTTATACGGCGTATAGCGAAGCCAGGTATCGCGCTTGCTTTGGGAGCAAGAAATCGGGGGTTCGAATCCCTCTACGCCGATGTAAGGAAGGTTGGCAGAAAGGCTATTGCATCAGACTTGAAATCTGACGACCGCAAGGTCATGTGGGTTCGAATCCTACACCTTCCGTATTGCACTTATGGCGTAACCGGTAGCCGCAGCAGGCTTAGAATCTGCCGCCGAAAGGCATAGGGGTTCGAATCCCTTTAAGTGCATAAACATTAATGGAGAAATATATGATTGCATCCGTTCTTGGATTCTTAGTAGTAACAGTATTTGCATGTGGATTTACCATTATCATTGCAAAATTTTTAGGGCACGACGAAGAATAGTAGTAACAGGTACGCGGCCCAGTTGGCAGGGGCACCCGCCTGTGGAGCGGGGGAAGAGAGTTCGAATCTCTCCGACCTGATTTTTTGATTCAATCAGTATTCCCAGATAGCTCAGCGGTAGAGCTAGCGGCTGTTAACCGCTCGGTCGGGGGTTCAAATCCCTCTCTGGGAGCTAACTGAACACTCTGTTCAGTTGTAGGGCAGTCTCATAATGTATGAGATTGATTTTTATTTTAACGGAGTAAAATATGAAGAATGTTTTGTTTGCAATTGCAATGTTCAGTCTTGCCGCATGTGATAATGCAGTGGTTGCCCCAGCACCGTTCACGGCGACGGTAACAACGGTATCCATTAATGTTACAGCCGCACAGCTTGAAGCGGGTCGTACTATTACTATTACCCCAACGGTCAAGGATCAACGGGATTCGGTAATGGCGGGACGGTCGGTTACTTGGGCCTCATCCAATACAACAGTAGCCACCGTGTTGAATGGTGTGGTTACGGGTGTAGCAAAAGGCCAGGCCACAATTGTGGCGTCGGTCGAGGGAAAGGTTGCATCGGCAACAATCTTTGTGACTGACGCAACTGTTGCCTCGGTGACATTGACCGCCGTTGTACCATCTGCGTTTTTTGTCGGACAGTCAACACAGGCCACCGCAACAGCCCGTGACCTTACCAACAACGTGTTAACCACGTATGCAACGACATGGACTTCTAGCAATCCTGCCGTTGCTAGTGTTACTTCCACGGGATTAATTACGGCAGTTACTGCGGGAACAACAACCATCACGGCAACTTCTGGTGGAAAGACAGGTACGTTGAACATCACGGTATCTTTAGTCCCTGTTGCTCGCGTGGTTCTCACCTTGCCCAAGGCGGCACAGGTGGGACGTAGTACTAGTGTTGCTGCAGATTTGCGTAATAGTTCAGGTACGGCACTAACAAGTACTCAACGCACGTTTGGTTGGCATAGTAGCAATGAGTCCATTGCCACGATTTCCGAAACCGGCGTCATCACTGGCCTTACATACGGCAGCACGATTGTCACTTGCGTTGTTGAAAACAAAGTTGGCACATTGGTGGTGAATGTCACGGAAACGGGCATTAATTACATTGTGGTGTCACCTGATAGTTCAGACCTCAAGGTGGGTGCCACACGCCAATACACGGCTACTGCGTTTGATGCGGATAGTGTATCGTTGAGTGTGGCGGCATTGGCGGGTCGTCCGTTCACTTGGACCGTCGCCAACACGGAAACGGCACGAGTGTCTGATACTGGGTTGGTGTTGGGTATCGCTACGGGAAACACATTGGTGTCAGCTTCAATTGGAGCAGTTTCAGATAATGCAAAAGTAGTAATCGTCCCGTAAAGGGCGTGGTGTAGGGTCATGGGACTGCTTGGTGTAGTCGCCGCACTGTCACTGCGGACATTCAGAGGGGTTCGAATCCCCTATGACCCGTTACTAAAGTTAGTTGGCTTGATGTATCCATAAGTGAAGGGAACTGGTAGACTAGACTTCACAACATCATTTCGGGCAATTAGCTCAGCGGTTAGAGTCCTCGGTTTACATCCGAGTGGTCGGGGGTTCAAATCCCTCATTGCCCACTGTACACTTCAACTAGGTTATATTATGGAAATTCGTTATCTGTTACAAAGAATTCATCGGTACTGCTATGGGCATAATGTTCTGACGATGCCGGCGCTCCGCCGAGGCCAATGGTATGATACCGATACCAAGATGTTTGAAGCACTGTTTACGCTATTATGTGAGTATGTTGAAAACGAATGTGCGCACATGGAATTAATGGATACCAAAAAATATAGCAGATGGACACGATTACGCCATCGGTGGTTACCCAGAAAGTTTCGGAAAGCACTTTCCCGTGAACTTGGATTGGCAAATTTAGATTGGGCAATCAATGAACCAGATTGTCAGCAGCACCAACGGGATACGGCAGAAATGACAAAAGATTTATATGTGTGGTATACCACCGAATATCCACTGATGCGTGACCCCTATGAAATGGCAAACGACCCAGAATTTATATTTGTGGATGCTAGTGGCAATCCCACCAACGAGATGGTCACGGCCGGCGGGAATATGAACAAGTTTCATCCGCAGTATCACGCTATGCTTAATACTATTCATGACATAGAAAATACACAGAATAACCTTATTGATACAAAGCTTGAAGATATCTTAGCAATTCGCCGAAGTTTGTGGACATAACCTTTATCTAACTCTATTATGTTTATCGTAAATCAGCCCGTGAAAATTTTTGACCACAGTGAAGAAAGCTATAATGGAAAGCTTGGTATCATCAAATCCATTGAACATGTGCGACAACATACCTATTATCTTGTAGACATTCAGAATAGATTGGTTCCATGTACCGACGATGAACTTATGGAGGATTAACTATGATGCGACGATATGTTATCATTTCAATGTTGGCCTATATACCCCTTATTTTATTTACGTAAACATGTTTATTTAATTAGTTTTAAACCCCATATCTTAATTATATAGGATATGGGGGTTTTATTTAAATAATATATAATTCATTTGCCCCTTGACAATAGTGGTTATAGGTGTTATATTTATAATATAAGGTAATAAACACTAAACTCTAAACACCAAGGAATTACAATGTCTACAAAGAATCTCTTGCCAATTTATTCTAGGCGGTGCGGCAAGGCAATAGAATTTATTCGATATGAATGGGTCAATCTGTCTGATATTGCTCCCGAAAGTGAAGACGCTCACAATTCCGCTCGAGCAAATGGAATTGACCAAAAGAAGGTGGCTGAGTGGATGCGTAAGATCAAAGTGGGCGAGTATACGCCAGAGGCCGGCGGCGATATTACGTCCCCAACGGTTATTCAACTCTCGGATAATCCAGAGGGATATTTGTATCAAATGGTGGATGGCCACACGCGGCGACAAGCATTTGCACAACTTGATAGTACAGAACCATTTCTTGTTGCAGTTATACGGTTTCATGATCTTGCACCTTATACTGCCGCCGAATGGAAACTTATTTTTATGGCAGAGTGTAATGATCCAAAGGCTCGTCTTTGGATGAGTACGAATCAGACTGATTTGGATACGCTAAAACTGATGGAGAATCTTGCACAGGGAAAGGCAAAGAATTTTACCTCAAGTATGTCTGTCGATGAAATGCAGGTTATGGTAGAGCAGTGTGTCGATGAGTTGCTTACGGTTGCCGCAGAGACTTCCGCAAAGTTTCGAATTGCTGCACGTACGTATGTACTGGCGGCCGCCACGATTAATGGCTCGTCGGATCTTAAAAAGCTTATCGTGCGGTACCATCTTAAGCCCGCCACGAATGCCTATATTAACGAAGTGTGTGAACCGTTAGAACTTCAGCACTCAGATGCAATGCACCGCACATTTACCGTGGGTGATCCGTTGGGCAGCGAATATGATTTTCGGTCTGCCGTGCGAGTGATCGAAGAGGCAATTGTCGATTTTAGCTCGCTAGACACTAAATTCATGGTAGGTCAAATTACTAAGAAAAACTCCGCCACCACACCGCTATCACCTGCCGAGGTACGCAGTGAGCGGGTGCGTGCAGCGCAGTGGCCACGGGTCTACGTTGAACTTATTATGCGGCACAGTGCGTGGTTCAGTGTAAAGGAAAATCGCGAGCGGTTCATTGCCGTGTGTACACCGATGTGGGAGCCGCAAGTGTATGGCGATTCTGAGTATTGTTTTTATGCATAAGACTACTACCGTTACTCCCATCGTTCGTGATCTTGAAACATACAGCACAATCTACAAATTTGCGCTTATGGGCGCCGCAGAATGGGACAATCCAAAGCAACGAGAGTTATACACTAATGTTTTTTATCAGTGCATCCGCACACTCCGCAAGGATAGAACGCCATATCAAACGCTTGATGCCGCACACGCAGGAAAAGTAACGCACGATCATTGGTTGGCACCTCGCTTGGTACTACGGGCGCTCATGGAAGAATGTCCCGAGATGCTGTTGGATCGTGACGAGTTCTATAAGGTTATTGATTTGTGCTGTAGTACCGTAGGAGTTACCGCTGCACAGAATTTGCAAGTTCGATTTAAATCCAATAGAAATAAGTTTGGGCTGCCCATTGTTCGCTTCCTCACGCGTGATAAATATGATGCCTTTACCTGGACGCATAACAAAACGGGGTTACTGCCGCACAAACATGTATTTCCATTAAAGCACCTTATTCCCGATTGGTTTACCGCATTTGAAAAAAAGTGTATGAAGGAACATGGATATTAATCTATAGCAAAAAAATGTAGCTCGCGAAATTTTTTCAAAATCATAAATATCAAATAACATTTAGCATTTCAAATGTTGAAACGTCGGTAGTAATTATCGTATAAGAAAGATAACTCTACAAGAAAAAAATAGGCTCGATCCGTGAATTGGTTACCCCGCGCGAATCGCAAAAATTATTTTTTCCAATTACGAGAAACCTCCGTTACACTTCCGTTACAATGCCCCCCTTGACGCACCCCACGTAATAGGGTATATTACAGTATGAACTTACACAACGAAAACAACATGTACACCTATGGTTACTCCCGTCGTCTGTCATCCCGCCCCCGTCATCTCACCGCCGCGAACGGATTGAATTTCAGTCAGTCAGTAGGGAATCCTACGTCTCGTTTGGAGAAGGTTCGAACCTATCTCACGGTTCGTGGTGAGGCGACGAAGGTGGACATTCTTCGAAATGTCTTCGGTAAGACGATTGGACCTAATGGAATCACCCGCGGTTGGGGTTCGTTTTTGTTCCAGTATGGAGTACGTCATGGATTCTTCACGAAGGTTCGCCGTGGAAATACCGTGTATTGGTCCCTTCGATAACGATTGAAACTGCCCCCGAAGAAACCCCGAAGGATACGTAACGATATATCATGGTCACTTGACACCACCCACTTAGTAGGGTATATTACAGTATGAACGTAAACAACGAGAACAACATAATGTATGTGGTGACGGCGCCACATCAGCCGGATACCGAGAAGGTGTTCGTGGATGTGGTTGTCGCCGAAACATACGGTGAGTGGTTGGTGAAGAATGACTTCTATGATTACTACGAACTGATTAAAACGGAGATGAACTAACATGGCAGTGATCGTCGCAGGTGGTGTGTTCTTTACGTTCATGGTGGCGTACGGGATTCTTGAATCACTCTTCGGATGGGAGAAGTAACATGAGTCTGTTAGTGTATAAGTTTCTGTGGCCGTCTGGGTACGCTGCCCACATGACGACTGACCAGTATGAATCCGCGTGTAAGGTTGCCCTTCGTCAAAATTTACCGAGTCCCGTTACGGTTCACGGTGGCAGTGATGACTGCATCATGATACCCACTGGCAGTATGTGGATTGGTGTGGAGAGGGATGGATATGCTCACACTTAATATGTTGATGTATGTGATTGGATGTGTAACGGTTCTTGTGGGTCTTATGTGGGGTGTGAGTCAGATTACCGCATATCTTTTGCTGGCTCACTATGATTGGAAAACCCGAAGAAACTCCGAAGTTGCCCGTGCAGCTAGGCAAGCGAAACCATCGAAGACTCGTACTTTGTAACGATTTCAGTAGCCCCCTTGACTTCTCCCGTTATATAGTGTATATTACAGTATGATCAAAAACGAAACGAAATCGACGAAGTGCCGCCAGTGCCGCTGTGCAATCTTCCCCGCTGACGGTGAACAGCTGAAGGACATGGGCTTCTGTAGTTGGGATTGTGTCCAGCTGTTCGAAGTGGGTTGCAACTACCTTGAATATAACGGAGTTCATCGGTAATATGCCGAAGTTATTTAACGCACAGATAAGTAAGAGCACCCGCAAGGTACAGGCCAAGGTACTTGGTTTTTATACAACGGTTGAAGCGGCCAATGTACTCGGCGTTGTCCCATCGACGCTACGGTATCGGCGTGACTCGGCAAGTGCACAGTCCTACTGGGAACTACTGGGATTGTATGAAAATGACGACTGTGCTAAAATGCTGGCCAAAAGTCATAAAATCATCAATCGTAAACATTACTATGCAACCCAGTACTTTGATGCCTTTGCACACAAGTACTTGCAAAAGCCACGAGTTGCACGGGCTAGAAAGGAAAAAAAATCGTGGGAAATTGCCGCAGTTCAGCAGACTGCCCGTGAAATCATGCAACTTGAAATTAATGGGCCTACCGAAGTGTTGCAACTTGCAAAAGTCTTGATGCAGTTGCTGCAAGACGGCCGACCGCTAAAACTTATCATTAACGAAATTTAAGCCAATGAATAACCAATACGATAATTACTACATTGCTCGCACCGTGGTGAACGGATATGTTGTCTCTACCGTGAAGCTCACCGATTTATTCGGTATACACGTTGGCGGTGAATATGAAACAATGGTATTTCCCGCCGATGCTAATGGGGAGGTTGCCGACTGGCTGGAACGTGACTGTCAACGCTATGGGAATATGGAGGCCGCCCTTGAGGGGCACGAAGTGATGGTTGCCGCATGGGCCCTCGTTGCCAGTACCCCGACAGTGGTGTCGTGATGGTGTCCCAATTGTAACAGGTGTGTAACGACCGCCGGCAGGCACTTCCCTTTCGCACGAGACTAGGTTATATTTAGTATATGACTAAAAAAGACTACGAAACACTTGCCCAGTTGATTTCCTTCACGCAGAACGCCTACCTGAAGGGCCGAATCGACGCCGATTTGATCCTGCCCCGTCTCGCACAGTTCATCGCCGAAGATGCGAAGCTCGATCATCCTCGCTTTGACTTCGAAGGGTTTTTGAAATCTGCGGTACCCTCTGCATACTTTAACGTTTAATAATACGATGACTCCCGCCCTTTCGACGTATGACAAGCTCATGATGGAAGCCCAGTTCGAATACCTTTCGGCAATGGATGCAAAGAAAGGACTGTGGCATGCAAACAAGCAGAAGGGCCGTGACATCTTCAAGGCCCAGTTGAAGGCACTGAAACTCCAGAGGAAAAAGTAATGCGTATTAAAATGCGAGAGTGGAACGGCGTGAAGGTTGCCGCCGAGTACATTAAGAAGATGACGCGGGAATGTATTACGCAGGTGACTACGGATGAGGGAGCCGAGCCACTGGCCTACGCACTCACGGGCGATACCTTGGTACTGGCCGTGAACGACGGTGAGTATCCGCAAGTGTATGTGTGTAAGATTGTTCGATATGGTTGCCCCAACAACGAAGTCGAGATTATTGATTAATGTATAAAATCTGGTCAACCTATCCGCCCACAGTCTATGAAATGCCCCGTGGTGTCACCAGGATCGCGGCAGGGACCGTGCATAAAGTCATGTGGGGTGATACCATTGTTGACCATAGTGGCGCGTTCCCAGTGGGCACTATGCCTACGCATTTCGAATGGATGCAACCGTTGCCGGCGGTAGCAAGTGGGCCGCTCACCGCCGAGTACGCATACGGTAGCAAGGGTGATATCTACATCGTGGAAACATGGGCGGGCAAACGTCCGACCTGCACGTGCGCAGGATTTTCCTTTCGCAGACAGTGTAAACATATTATATGATACTTGTTCTAAAAGTGCTCGCTAGTTGGTTTCTGTTAAGTTTGCTGTTTGTTCTCACCGAGCCACCGCCGCCTAAGAACGATTAACTACGGTGATAAAACATCCCGAACAAACTCCGAAGGGTTTGTAACGATTGTGTAACGACGGGGTTAATCCCTTGACTCTTGCTAGCAATAGGGGTATATTACAGTATATGAAAAACTTCACTACGTTTCAATCCCGCACGGCATCGACCGTCCGCCACCTCTCGGCCTTCTCACCTGACGGCGTAAAGTGGCAGGTGACGAATCGCGTCGGCAAGTTCAAGTTCTTTCCGCACTTGACTGACGCCCTTATGTACGCTGAAGGCGTC
>Ga0181358_1000806_pt1 | contig 14215 bp, 16 predicted proteins | sample Fa13VDMM110SD_FD_130096 | JGI IMG/M metagenome (GOLD analysis project Ga0181358, IMG submission 130096) | Freshwater viral communities from Lake Michigan, USA - Fa13.VD.MM110.S.D | ecosystem: Environmental > Aquatic > Freshwater > Lake | place: USA: Michigan | collected 2013-09-24
ACACTTATAACAATACCAAGAACAAAATCAAAATTAGCAGCTACTGGTACTGGAGGTTGGGATACGTATGATGCTGATCAATTTCTCGAAAAACGGAGAAGGGATAATCAAAATACACAAACAACTGGTGCTGGTAGTCAAGGTACTGTTAATGGAGTAACATCACCACCACCACCAGGCACAGATACTACCACCCCAATAAGTCAATTGCGAGTTGCCTATGCTGCAAAACTTGGTTATACTATAGATCCACCAGATGGTGTAGGTGATAATGTAGTATACAAAAATAGTGCCGGTAATACGTTAATTATACCTGATGCAGCAGTACAAGCAGTACCATAAAAATAAAAAAATATGAGCGCTAACAGTGAGTATCTATATACAAAAGGAAATGAATTTAGCTTGAATGGCCAAAACTATATTGGAGAATATCATTATGAAAACATGATACCAACAACTGGACCACGATTAGGTAGTGGAGCTATACTGCGTAAAATATACACAAACACAAACAATTACGCATATGATACTGTAATTGATTTTAACAACTTAGTATATAGCTTCGTATCACCAAAACCATACACACCAACAATAAACGATCAAACATACAGTACTGGGTTTACTATGCGTTACTTTGTTGAAAAGATTAATAACACAGAAAGTTATCCTATAGAAATAGATAAAGAGCAGTATAAGCAGTATGGTAAACTTGGTGGTATTGATAATGGATTATATAAGATTGCTATTGTTAATTGGAAGCTAACAGGAGTACTTGCTGCTATAAGATTGCACAACGAAAGAGAAATATATAAAGCATCAGGTATAGTATCAAAAATCTATTACGCTATACGTAACTACACAGAATACACACGAATAAACTAAACTAGTTATAAATTTTGTTACTAATTTAAAAATATGTATATTGTTCTACATGATTGTAGATACTATACAACAAATACAAAACCTAAAGAATAAGTCCGTATTCCTATATCCAATAAAAAAGGATGATAGACTGCATAGGTGCAATAATCCCATTATAGGATTTGTTGTAATTAATACCGAATCAAAAGAAGCATACACAATAAGTAACGGACACTGTGACGGAATACTAAACACATCTGATTTAGATTTTTTAAAAGATTGCAAAGTATATTGCTATGATGTAGTATCATTCAAGTACTGTGGATACAATACAGACAGCTACATAGATGCTCAAATGCAATACTATCTGTTCACAAACAAGCCTTATGAACTAGATACTCCAGGAGTAGTCAATCATTACACCAGACAATATCAAAACTGTCATAAGATAAATGATTTAGTACCATTACATAAACATGAAGAAATTGCTTTAAGTATTTTTAATGATATATGGATTGCAGATGAACAAGCAGGATTGGCATTCTATCAACATCAATTACAAAATGTGTTTTACAATATTGAAAGACATGGTTTAAGTATTGATCCTATTTTATTTGAAGAACGTTTTAGTAAAACTTTTAGTAGAGTTGGTAATGCATGTTACTCACAATACAACTATTACACAACAACTGGAAGACCAAGTAATAGGTTTGGTGGTATAAACTTTGCAGCTTTAAACAAAGAAGATGATACTAGAAATTGCTTTGTAAATAGATTAGGTACTTTGGTTGAGATTGACTTTAATTCATATCATCCAAGACTAATTGCATCTTTAATTGGATATGATTTCAAAAATGAAAACGTATACGAACACTTAGCCAAACATTACAGCAACACTCAAACACCAACACAAGAGGATATTGAAAAAGCTAAAGAAATGACTTTTAGACAAATATATGGAGGAATACAACAACAGTATATGCATATACCTTTCTTTGCGTCTATTGAAGCATTAGCACAAGAGATTTGGAGAGAAGCTAATAGTAGTGGGTATGTAGAAAGTCCTATATCAAAAAGAAGATTAGTATTAGCTAATTATCAGGATATAACTGTATACACTTTGTTTAACTATTTTATTCAAATGTATGAGACAGAACAAAACGTAACAATGCTTGATGAGTTGTTTAAAACACTAGATAAAGATATTGTACCAATACTATACACATATGATAGTATCTTGTTTGATTTACCAAAAGATAAGTGTGAGTTATTGCAAGAGTTACTAAACAAAGTGATACCAAGTCATTTTCCATTTAAGATAAAAACAGGTAGTAATTATAAGTGTTTACAGTAAATGGAGATATTTATATTAAACAACTGAGTAAATGAAAAAATCAGAACTGGTTAAAATGATTCGTGAAGAAGTAGCAAGTTTACTTCGTGAGAAAAACATGAAGCGTAAGAATATTAAAGAAGAAGATACGGTAGATCCTGCAGAAAAGGGATTAGAGGATAAACTAAAACAAGCTGATATTGCGCTTAGAACATACCAATTAAACAAAGCTAAAAAATAAGCTTAGTACTATCAAACAGATGAGACCTCAACTACTTTGCACTTTTACTTATTTAGATAAACTACCAGTTAGTATTGGAGATATCTATAAAGCATATAGTGTTGATGATGTTGCAAATATGAAATGTTATTACTATATTCAAGCTCCTAATAGTGTTGTTTGTATATACAATGTAAATACTAGCGAAAGAAGATTAGGTAACACAATATCAATCAATCGCAAAAAAGAAACTAATACATACTACAGCATTAATGCAATTAATAGTTTAATTCGCATTTTAAATAATGGAGTATTAGATAAAACATTCATTATTGAATGGAATAATTATAAAGACACGATGTTATTGGCAGATGGCCAAACAAACTATAAAACAATAGAAATAAGAGAATTGTCATATTAAAAGGCAAAAAAGTAATAAACAGTAGACAAGCATTGAGGATTTAAAAGTTAGCAACATAGTTGCAAGTATTAAAAAGAATCCTTATATTAATAAAAGTCAAGTAAGTTTAACAATTAAAAACAAGTAAAAAATGGCAATCAATTTAGATTCGATTAAAGCAAAGTTGCAACAGATGCAACAAACAAACAATGGTGGAAATAAGGCTAGTGAGCATATTTGGAAACCAGCAGTAGGAAAAACTCAAGTACGTATCGTACCCTACGCATTCGACAAAAACAATCCCTTTCAAGAAATGTACTTTCATTACGAAATTGGAAAACGTACAATGGTATCACCAGTATCATTTGGACGTCCAGATCCAATCGTAGAATTTGCAGAAAAGTTAAAAAAGTCAGGAGACAAGGATGACTGGAAATTAGGTAAGAAAATTGAGCCTAAGTTTAGAGTTTATGCACCAGTTATTGTTCGTGGTTTAGAACATGAAGGTGTTAAGTTTTGGGCTTTTGGTAAACAAATCTTTACTGAATTATTAGGTATTATATCAGATCCTGATTACGGTGATATTACAGACATTATGAATGGACGTGATGTTACAGTAGAATATACAGCAGCAGAAAAAGAAGGAGCATTTCCAACTACAACAGTACGTGTAAAACCAAACACAACTCCAGCAACAACAGATAAAGAAATTGCTGAGAAGATTGTAAATGGTCAGAAAAATCTTAAAGACTTGTTCACTGAATTAAGTTATGCAGAAATGACTGAAGCTTTACAAAAATGGTTAGATCCAAACTCAGGAACACAAGATGGCACTAAGCAATCAGGAAGTCCTATCACTGGAGCTACAACAGCAACCAAATCAGAAGATATCTCTTCAGCATTTGATTCACTATTTAATTCATAAGAGTTATGGCAAAGCAGACAAAAAAAGTACCTGATGAAATATCAGGCAGAGACGAACTGGCTTCATTATTAGCTGACAGTTTAAATAAACAGTTTAAAGACTTTAAGGCTGCTCATTTCCTAAGTGGAGAAGAAGATACACCAACAGATTTAACGGAGTGGGTCGGAACAGGATCCACTCTATTAGACCTTGCTATCTCTAATAGACCAAATGGAGGATTTCCAGTAGGTCGTATTATTGAGTTACAAGGAATGGAAGCTTCAGGTAAAAGTTTAGTTGTAGCACATGCATTAGCAAACACACAAAAGAAAGGTGGATTAGCAGTATACATTGATACAGAAAATGCTTTAAGTGAAGAATTCTTAACAGCTGTTGGAGTAGATGTGTCAAACATGTTGTATGTACCTTTGGAAACTATTGAGGATTCGTTTGAAGCTGTAGAGAATATTATTGAAACAGTTCGTAAAAGTTCAAAAGATCGTTTAGTTACTATTGCAATAGATTCAGTTTCAGCTGCAACTACTAAAATAGAGCAAGATGCTGACTATGATAAAGATGGTTGGGCAACTTCAAAAGCTATCTTAATGTCAAAAGCAATGCGTAAGATCACAAACATTATTGCAAAGCAAAGAGTTCTTTTAATCTGTACATCACAACTTCGTGAAAAGATGGGTGTAATGTTCGGTGACAAATGGACTACTAGTGGTGGTAAAGCTTTGGGTTTTCATGCAAGTTGCAGAATTAGACTTAAAGGTATAGGAAAGTTAAAAAGTGGTACTGGTAAGACAGAACAGATTATTGGAGTACAAACGGAAGCTCAAGTAATTAAGAATCGTATGGGACCTCCTTTTAAGAAAGCAACTTTTGATATCTACTTTAGTTCAGGAATTGATGATAAGAATAGCTGGTTAACAATTATGAAAGATCATAGCCTACTTAAACAATCAGGAGCTTACTACACATTAGTGAATGAAGTTACTGGAGAAGAGATTAGGTTTATGTCTAAAGATTGGAAAGGCATGTTGGATTCAGATCCAGAGTTAAAAGACTTTTGTTATAAAAAGATCTGTGATATATTCATTATGAAATATAAAGCTGAAGATGGATTTGATCCAGATTCAATATCAGTTGATGATGGTGATTTAGTAGATTAATGATAAACAAATATCAAGCGCTGATTAATGAGCTCAAGCTCAGACAAAGTGAAACTGAGACTATCCATAAAAACTCTAGGGTTTTAATTGTGGATGGTCTCAATCTCTTTATAAGAGCATACTCAGCGAGTCCCGTTACAAACGGCAATGGAGAGCATGTAGGTGGAATATCAGGATCACTATTAAGCTTAGGTCATGCTATCAAGAACATTAATCCAACTAGGGTTATTATGGTGTTTGATGGTAAGAATGGCTCAGCTCGTAGGAGATCAATATTCCCAGACTACAAAGCTAATCGAAAAGTAAAGATTAGACTAAACAGATCAGAAACAGTTGATAAAGAAGACAACCAACTACAGCAATTACTAAGACTAATTCAGTACTTGGAAATTATGCCTATTACCACTATGACTATAGATGGTTCAGAGGCAGATGATGTTATTGCTTATTTAGCAAATGATTATTTAGCTGTGAAAGATTCACAAGTATTTATAATGTCTTCAGATAAAGACTTCATGCAATTAGTAGATGACCGTGTTCATATATGGAGTCCAACTAAAAAGCGTATGTTTTATACTGATGATGTGATTACCGAATACGGAGTACCACCAACTAACTTTGCTATATACAGATCTTTAATTGGAGATGATAGTGATAATATTCCTGGAGTACCTGGACTTGGCACTAAGACTATCTTTGAGAGGTTTCCTAAGTTTACACAGGAAGCTATGAACTTGGATGAGTTTTATAAGTATGCACAAGAAGTATCAGTAGGAAGTAAAGTAAAAATTTACAATAAAGTACTAGAAGCTGAAGCAAATGTTAGATTGTATTTTGAAGTAATACAATTAGGCACAAGTGATATCAACATGAGTAATAAAATGAAGATTATTGGTATGATGGAAAAGCCAGTAGAAAGACTCGTAAAAATAAAATTCCACACAATGTTAATTGAGGATGGTATGACATCAGCTATTAAAAATACAGAAATGTGGTTAAGAGAAGTTACTTCAAAATTAGACAAACATACCTTGGAAGATTAATAAATTATTAGTATGGTTACAATATGCAAGTAGAAGATACATTAAGTTTTTTTGGAACTGGTTTTCAAAATAAAGTGCTCACAGTCTTAATGAGAGACAGGGCTTTCTTGCAACAAGTGCATGATATACTAGATCCAAAATACTTTTCATCAGAATCCAGTCAATGGATAACTAAGACTATATTGAAGTATTTTGGTGAATACAAATCACCACCAACATTAGAAGTATTGAAAGTTGAGTTAGATCAGATTGAAGTACCTATGCTCAAAACAACAGTAGTTGATAATATTCGTGAGGTGTTAAAGTTTGCAGAAGCAGAGGATTTACAATACATTAAAGACAAGACATTAGACTTTTGTAAAAATCAAAAGCTTAAAGCAGCAATTTTAAAATCAGTTGAGTTACTTAAATCAGGTAAGTATGACGAAATTAAAAGCGGTATAGATGATGCTATGAAAGCAGGATCTGATCGTAATATAGGTCATGAATATATTGATGATATGGCTTTACGTTTTGTAGAAAACAAAAGAAACACCATAGTAACTCCTTGGGATGTGCTTAATGAGATTATGGATGGTGGATTAGGTTCTGGTGAAATGGGAGTGTTTGTAGCTCCTGCAGGTATTGGTAAGTCAATGGCTTTAGTTAACATAGCAGCAGATGCAGCTAAGAAAGGATTAAATGTTATTTACTATACTTTAGAGTTATCAGAAACTTATGTAGGAGCTCGTTTTGACTCACACTATACTAATATACCTTCACAAGATTTAAAATTTCATCAAGAAGAAGTTATTGAATCTCTTAAAGGAATTAAAGGTAAACTAATTATTAAATACTATCCAACTAAAACAGCTACAGTAAATACAATAGCAGCTCACTTAGACAAGTGTGTAATGCAAGGTGCTAAACCAGATTTAGTATTATTAGACTATGCTGACTTGTTAAGAGATACTGGAGTAAAAGGTTCTGTAAGAAATGATATTATGTTAGGTAATATCTATGAAGAGCTGAGAGGATTAGCAGGTACATATCAAATACCAATTTGGACTGCATCACAAGCTAATCGATCTGCTTTGGAAGAAGATATTATTGAAGCAGATAAGATTGCAGAATCATATGCAAAAGTAATGGTTGCTGATTTTGTAGTATCACTATCAAGAAAGACTGCTGATAAAATATCAGGTACTGGTAGATGGCATGTAATTAAAAATCGTTTTGGTCCAGATGGATTAACCTTTCCAAGTAAAATGAATATGGCAACAGCACATATTAACATCTATGCAGAGAACACTGTATTAGGTAAAGAAGCAAAAATACTAATGCAAAACAATGATGAAGTAATTCGTCAAGCATTAGCAAATAAATTTTCAGAATTAAACAATTTAATCAATTAAAAGGTTAAGTCAATAACTATTTATACTAAACTAACAATTTATAAATCTACACATCTATGATGACAATATCAAATGAGATCTTGAGTGAAATTACTGTCTTCTTAAAGTACGCAAAGTACGTACCAGAACTACAAAGAAGAGAAACCTGGGAAGAATTAGTAACCCGTAACAAAGCCATGCACTTAAAAAAATATCCAGCATTAGCAGGAGAAATTGAAGAAGTGTATAAAATGGTTTATGAAAAAAAGATATTACCATCAATGAGATCCATGCAGTTTGCTGGAAAGTCTATTGAAACATCACCAAATCGTATTTACAATTGTGCATACTTACCAATTGATGACGTAAGAGCATTTGGTGAAACAATGTTCTTATTGCTAGGAGGAACTGGTGTAGGGTACTCAGTACAAAAGCATCACATAGATTTATTACCAGAAGTAAGAAAGCCAAATGCAAAAAGACATAAGCGTTACCTAATTGCTGATAGCATAGAAGGATGGGCAGATGCAGTAAAAACGCTGGTTAAAAGCTATTTTACTGGATCTATGACGATTGATTTTGATTTTAGTGATATCCGTCCAAAGGGAGCACGTCTAGTTACATCAGGTGGAAAAGCACCAGGACCACAGCCATTAAAAGAATGTTTAATTAAAGTACAAGGTATTTTAGACCTTAAAGAAGATGGTGACAAACTAACACCAATTGAAGTACATGATATGGTATGTCACATTGCAGATGCTGTGTTGGCAGGTGGTATTCGTAGAGCAGCACTTATTAGTTTGTTCTCTGCTGATGATGAAGAAATGATTTCTTGTAAGTCAGGTAACTGGTGGGAAAACAATCCACAAAGAGGTAGAGCTAATAACTCTGCAGCTTTACTAAGACATAAAGTAACAAAAGAATTCTTTTTAGATTTATGGAAACGTATTGAATTAAGTGGAGCTGGTGAGCCAGGTATTTACTTAACTAACGATAAAGATTGGGGAACTAATCCATGTTGTGAAATTGCTTTGCGTCCATTTCAATTTTGTAATTTATGTGAAGTAAACGTAAGTGATATTGAATCTCAAGAAGACTTAAACAATCGTGTTAAAGCAGCAGCATTCATTGGAACACTACAAGCAGGATACACAGACTTTCATTACCTAAGAGATGTATGGAAACGTACAACAGAAAAAGATGCTTTAATTGGAGTATCAATGACTGGTATTGGATCTGGTACTGTGTTGGGATACAACATGAAAGAATCAGCTAAGATTGTAAAAGAAGAAAACGAAAGAGTAGCTAAGATAATAGGAGTGAATAAATCAGCTCGTACAACTACAGTTAAACCTGCAGGTACTACTTCATTAACATTAGGAACTTCAAGTGGTATTCATGCTTGGCATAACGACTATTACGTTCGTCGTATTCGTATTGGCAAGAATGAAGCTATCTACACCTACTTGTTATTAAATCATCCTGAACTAATAGAAGATGAATATTTTCGTCCACACGATACTGCAGTGATATCAATACCACAAGCAGCTCCAGAAGGATCTATCTTAAGAACTGAATCACCATTTCAATTATTAGAGCGTATTAAAAAAGTACATGTAGAGTGGGTTAAGCCAGGTCATAGAGGTGGTAGTAATACACACAATGTGTCTGCAACTGTATCTATCAAACCAGAAGAGTGGGAAGCTGTGGGAGATTGGATGTGGAATAATAAAGATCACTACAATGGCTTATCAGTACTTCCATTTGATAATGGTAGTTATGTTCAAGCACCATTTACTGATTGTACAAAAGAAGAGTATGAAGGAATGATGAAACACTTACATAACATTGATTTATCTAAAGTTGTGGAAATGGATGACAATACAACATTAAAAGAACAAGCAGCTTGTGCTGGAGGAGCGTGTGAGATAAAATAATGATACCATTACAGTACGATTGGATTTACCAACTATATGTAGCTGAAATACTACAACAAATAAAAAGCAAGTAATGAAGGTTCTTTTTAAAAAGCTAAACAAACATGCAGTAACACCATCTTATGCAAAGGATGGTGATGCTGGTTTAGACATCACAGCTATAACAAGAGACATCGTTATCACAGAAGATTACGAGTATATTGAATATGGAACTGGTTTAGCTTTTGAAATACCTGTAGGATACGTAGGATTACTTTTTCCACGTAGCTCTGTAAGTAAAAAAGACATACTACTATCAAATGCTGTAGGAGTGATCGACTCTGGTTATAGAGGTGAAATATCTTTTAGATTTAAAAGACTTGCATGGGATAGCGCTATCTATAATGTTGGAGAAAAAATAGGACAATTAATTATCATACCATATCCACAAATACAATTAGAACAAGCAAAAGAACTATCTGACACTGAACGTGGAGCAAATGGATATGGTTCTTCTGGATTATAAGACTATTTATATATAAAATGGAACAGTTAGCATCATTATTTTTTCACAGTAGAACGCAAGCACACGTATTTCACTTAGGTGTAAAAGGTCCTGGTTCGTTTGCCGCACATAGTGCATTACAATTGTATTATGATGGTATTGTAGAGTTGGTAGATGGTTTAGTAGAATCTTATCAAGGTAAGAATGGACTAATCAAGTTTCAAGAAGTAGATGGATTAGATACAAATTGTGATATAGATAACATTGTTAAGTATTTTGAAAAACTTTGTACAGCTTTAGATAAGCTAAGAAAAGAAGAAAAATTACAAGATACTTGGATACAAAATCAAATAGATAACATTGCACAACTGTTGTATAGTACAAAATATAAATTAGTAAACTTAGCATAATGAGTGAACAAACAAACTATATCAACTTAGATACAATATTAGGGGAAAAACAAGAAACAGTGAAAGATCAAGTAATTGTAATACAAGAAGCAATTACACCAATTACACCAACTCGTATTGTGGATTGGGATAGTATACTAAGTGAAGTATCTTACAAACTACCAAAAGGATATCCTACTATAGTAGATGGAGTGTTTACTGAACGAGATGAGATTATAATCATCAATGAAGCTTTAGAAGCAGAAGGATTATCAACTCTTCCACTGCCAGAGGTAGACAAGGCTAAACTGATAAAAAAATATCAAAAAGGATTTATAAATAATACTGGAACTAAAGAGGGATTAGTAATGTATTTTGCTACTCAAGAGACAGAAATGTTAAACCAAGCTGCTAATAAGATCATAAACAATACAGCCATACAGCTCAAGTTTGACGTTAGTACAATTACCAAAGAAAGGTATGATGGTGTTCCTAAAGGATGGGCTGGTACAAAAGCTGACGTAGTATTGTTAAACAAAAGCACAGGTGTCTTTAGCAACCAAGACAAAGAACATTATCTAAATGCAATATCGTCAGCAAAGTATATTCATGATCATATTGGAGTAATTGATTCAAATTTAATTGATCGTGGTGCAATATTTAATACAATAAGAAAACAAGCTAAGACAATAACTAAGGATATGAAGGTTGGATTAGATGAAGATAAGTGGTGTCCTGGTGACATATACGTTTATAGTGCTCCACCTGATGAAACAGCTATTAAGGCTATAACAACACTTAATGTCGGAAAGGATAGCTTGAATGCATTGTTTACGGACAAGTTTGCAGCACCTAAAGAAGGAAAAATATTAGCTATATCCTTAAAAGAAGCAGTAGCTAGAGGTGGCAAAGCTACATCATTTAGAAAAGTTTTAGAGAAAGGTCCAGATTATCCAACAGCAAGCGATCTACCTCCTGATTTAGGTAGGTTGAAAGATGCTGTTACACAAATTAATGCCTTTAAAAAAGGTTTAAAAAATTCACAAGACATGTTAAGTAGTTATGGAGAACTATCTGACGCAGAAAAAAGCCTTAGCATATTAGCTAGATCAAAAAAATATCAAGTGTCAGCTAGTACATTATTGATAGTTATATCAAATACTCTCAAGAAAGCATTAGGCGCTGAATATCAGCCAGGATTGGGAAAAGACAAGGTTAAAAAAATTAGTAAAGCATTAGTATTAAGCGATAAATTACTAAGTATACTTACTGTAGCAGTGGATTCGTTTTTGAATGAGGTATATGCTGTTGTGTATAAAGTTTATAATAATTCTCGCGAAAATTTTATTAGCAGTTTAAAAACTGGTACTTATGATATTAGTGAAAGCAAACCTATTCCAAAAGCAAACAACACTGTAGACTTAGGTAATAGTGTAGAAACGTTATTAAAAAAAGCAAACTGCTATATTGTAGCAATTGATTTGATAAACAACCTATCAACTAAACTAAAAATACCAAAAACATTTACCAGTCTAGCAAACCAAAAAAATCCATTTATTGCATTAGCTGCTTTTGCAATGAGTCAAACTGGTTTATCACCTTCTTTTTACAAGCTTGTAGGTAGTGATGATATAGAAAAGATTGGCGCAGCTCATACAGAGTTCTTTCCTAGCGATGGTATACTAAGCTTACCACCAAAAACAAAAATAAAAATAAGCGATACTACAAAAGCCAAAGGCATTGGCACCTCGTTCACAGTATCGCAATATCAAAACAAAAAGGAAATAAATAAATATATTGTAGATCTAGGATTTCTATATAGTGGTACCTCTTTTAAAATAGAAATTAACGAAATAGGATAATATAAACAAAAAACAAAGACTATTTATATTAAACAATTAAACAAAAAACAAAGACTATTTATATTAAACAATTAAACAATGAAAATATCAGAATTTAGAAAACTAATCAGAGAAGAGGTTAGAAAAGTAATAAAAGAAGTAAAGCTTGATCCAAACGCAACTTACAAAGTAGACGTTGGAGCTAGTCGTGGAGAATTTGATCCATCTGATTTAAAAAAAGTATCTGGTGAGCCATTAATGGTAGCAAAAGCTGTAAAGAAAAAAGCTATTGCTGATAACGATGGTGATGATGAGTTTGCAATGGCATTGAAGCTTGATGAAGACACTTACTATATTATGACTGGTGAGGAATCAGTAACTATTGTAGGAAAACCAAAGTCTAAAAAATATGGAGCATTTTGGTCATTGATAGGTACAGACGATGAAGCGGCTGCTGACATGTTTGATGCTATAGAAGATGCTACTACAAATGCAAAACAAATATAAATAAACAAATATAAACAAAAATGAAAATATCAGAATTTAGAAAACTAATCCGTGAAGAGGTTAGAAAAGTAGTTAGAGAATCAAAATTAACTAACACTAGAAAACGCAAATTAAACGAATTAACTGTAAAACCAGATCCAAATGACGAAATGTCAGGATCGAGAGAATTTGATTTCGATACATTTACAAAAAAATGTCCAGTAGTATTAACTTCCGAATATGAAGGTGATTGGATGGATGAAAATCCAAATTGGGATAAAGACTTCATTCCATTCCAAAATTATTTATATGCAAAATACAAAGACGGTGTAGATTTTGGTTTAATGATTGGCATGGGTGATGACATCTTCAATGCTTTAGCAATCAGGAATCCAAAGATTTTACAAGACCCAACTGTGAAAAAATACATTAAGAAGATAATGAGCTATGGTGGTCTTGAGTTCGAAAAAGGAAGTATCTAACAATACAAAATAACCGAATAATGAAAATAACAGAATTTAGAAAACTAATCAGAGAAGAGGTTAGAAAAGTAATAAAAGAAGCAGTAAGTAAACCAATTGGATTACCGTACGATAATGGTAAGATGGCTGCTCAGATTATCGCAGCTGCAACTCAGCTTGGTATGAAACAAGGACCATATGTGTTTGGTAAACCAAGTGGAGACTATAGCTTTGAATTTGATCAAATGGATGGGGACGATGGTGAAAAAGTTGTTGTAAAAGGAGGTAAAGGAGTTGGCGACAAGAATGGCAACAATCCATCAGCAGTTTTTATTTTGAATCCTAAGATGCAAAGCGATCCAACAATTCAAGCGTTAACTAAAAAAGCTAAATCAAAGTACAATGAGGTTAGAAAAGTAACTGAAGTGGTTGACATGGCTCCTAAGTCATTGCAAGGAAAGCATAGAGATGGAAGTATAATTGTAGCACTATTCTTTGATCACACAAAAATACAAAACAACAGCAATAAGTTGTGGAATATAGTGCTAGCTACTGCAGAACCAGCTGGTTGTACTGTTACAAAATATTTTGTGACTGATACAGTAGCAGAGTTTGAGTTTAGATTAGAAAGTGGTGGTGGATATGACCCAGCTGTTAATACAATAGAAAAAGGTCTATCAAAGGTGAAAGGTATGGTCACCAATATGGATATATATACGGTATAATAAAACAAATAAAACAATGAAAATAACAGAATTTAGAAAGCTAATCCGTGAAGAGGTTAGAAAGATAGTTAAAGAAGCACAAGCTCCTAAATACAAAGCAGAGCATCAAAAGAATAATCTTGTAGCAGCTATTTACTTTTCATGGAATGAAGCTGAAAATAACAATCAATCTATATGGGACAAGGTAATTCAAATCTTAAAACAACAAGATTGTGTGTTAATTAACTACGTAGTGACTGATAGCGTTTGTGAATTTGAATTTGCACCACGTGGTGTACAGACTTCAGGACCAACAACTATAGATGAATTAGAGGATTATAAAAATCGTGTGAAAGATGCACTTAAACCTTTATCTGGCCAATTCACTGGATATGATGTCTACATCTTCGGGTCATAGTTAATGCTATAAAACATAGACTATATATTAAACAATTAAACAAAATGAAAATCACAGAATTTCGTAAACTAATCCGTGAAGAGGTTAGAAAGGCATTAAAAGAGGCTACAGTTAATGACATCAGTGATGATATTCTTAAAAGTGGTTGGGGGTATACATACAACGTTGGTGGTAATATCAATACAA
>Ga0181358_1000807_pt1 | contig 14213 bp, 11 predicted proteins | sample Fa13VDMM110SD_FD_130096 | JGI IMG/M metagenome (GOLD analysis project Ga0181358, IMG submission 130096) | Freshwater viral communities from Lake Michigan, USA - Fa13.VD.MM110.S.D | ecosystem: Environmental > Aquatic > Freshwater > Lake | place: USA: Michigan | collected 2013-09-24
ACTGCCAAATATTTCATAAATACTTTTATGAATATTATTGGTATAGACCCATCTTTGATTTCTACTGGAATGTGTATCAATGGAAAAGTATTTAACTATTGTAGAGAAAATGATGCTACCTTATCTAAAGGTGGATATTCCAAATGGTTCAAACTTTGTGAAGGTAAGGTAGAACTCAGGTGGATCTCATACAGAGAATTTGAAAACTATTCTGAAGGTGAGTTAACTAAGTTAAAGGACTATGACAAGATAACAGATTTAATAATAAAAGATATAGAAGATAATATAGATAAGTCCCAACCAACCATTGTTGGAATTGAGGGATATAACTTTGGTGCTCAAGTTGGTGATTTGATAGACTTGGTCGCATTCTCTACTCTTTTGAGGAAGAAGTTATATGACTACATAACCAAAGATATAATAGTTTATTCACCAACGAGTTTAAAACAAGAAAGTTGTAAACTAACTTATCCACCAATAGATATTGGTAAAAAGAAACCAAAGTTAGAATGGAGAAATAGTTTTGGTATAAGTGGTGGGAACTTCACTAAAAGGGAGATGTTCCTATCCATAGTTGAGAATGTAGACTTGGTTGATGAATGGGGATTACATTGCAAATCAGTATCAGTAGAAATCCTTGATAATAAGACCATCAAGAAACCTTATGAGGATGTTAATGATGCGTATCTAATATACCACATTTTGAAAAAACAATCCTAATCTTTACCTGTATAATAGATTATGATTATACAGGAAATAGGCATCAGAGGATTCAAATCATTTGGAAATAGTGAACAAACACTAAAATTGAATATTGATAAGGGTGAGTTAATCCTTTTAACCGGTTCAAATGGAAATGGTAAAAGTTCATTCATTGAAAGCTTTGAATATGTCCTATATGGTAAGGTAAAGTCCATGAAAAAGAAAAAATGGGCAACACTATCAACCCTACCAAACCGAATCAATGGTGAACTCCAGAATAGGATTAAATTCATTTCAAATGGAACTGAGGTTGAAGTTATTAGGGGAATTGGTCCAAGTATCTTAAAACTATCTGAGAATGGTATTGAGAATGATAGAGCTGGGAAAGCTAATGTCGATGAAAAGATTGAAAATTATATTGGTTTAGATATTGAGACATTCAAGTCTTTTATATCAATGTCTATCAATGACTTTAAGAACTTTATTAGTTTATCAAATGATGAGAAACAAATGTTATTGGATAAGTTATTCAACCTTGAAGTTATTAACTTATTGAATGGTATCCTAAAGGATTTGGTTAAAGCAAATAAATTACAGAATGCTAAGTTTGAATCAGAAGTTTCTACCCTAACTGATTCTATTCAAAGGATACAGAACTCTATTCAGAAAGCTATTGAGAAGGAAAAATTAAATATACAATCTGAGATTGATGAGATAAAAGAACAAATTGAATCAAGGAAAGGTGAATATCAACAATTAAAAGAAAAGGTAGATAAAATAAAAGTAAAAGAGAATGAACTCAAAACAGAGCTTGATAGGGAAAGGGAACAATATTCAAAGATTGGTCATGAAATTAAGTCTGCTCAAAAGGATATTGATCTTTATGATTCTGGTAAATGTCCAACTTGTGGAACTGATTTTCTTAATGCTCATTTTGAGGGGTTAAAAAGTTCTTTACTTGAGAAAAAAGAATCTTTAGAAAAGATTAAGACTGAAATTGAAGACAACATGAGGTCTATCAGAGAGAAACAGGTTAAGTTGCAAACTATCTCAGATAATACTAACAAATCATTCAATGATATTACTTATCTTTTAAAGGGATATAAAACTCAAATTGAAAGGTTGCAATTACAGAATAGTAATGATTCTAGCAAGTCAAGTGTAAATATCCAAGAGTTTGAAAAGACTATTCAAGAATTAGAAGAAAAGAAAACCACTAGTGTTGATAGTCAATCTGTGTGTAAGGAAAAGGAATCTTTCTATAAAGAATTGTCTAAGGTTTTTGGGGAAGATGGTGTTAAGAAAACTATTATTGCTGGTATAATTAAACCAATCAACCATTTCATTCAAGAGAACATTAGAAAGATGTCTTTACCATTTCAAGTTAAATTGGATGAAACATTTACTGCTGAGATTAAACAGTTTGGAAATGTTATTGAACATGATTCATTATCTACTGGGGAAACTAAGAAATTAAATCTTTGTATCTTAATTGCTTACTTGAAACTTATTAGAACAAAGAAACATATTAACATTTTATTCTTGGATGAAGTTTTTTCAAGTATGGATATTGAATCTTGTGAATCCATCTTGAATCTTTTGAAATCATTTGCTAATGATTATAAGATTAACATCTTTGTAGTCCACCACGCTATATTGAATCAAGAATTGTTTGATAGGATTTTATCAATCAATAAAGATGTGTTTACAAGTATAAATGAAGTTTCAATGGGTGATGAAGTTAGTTAGTTGAATAGAGTTTATTGATTGGCATTGTATCTAAGTTGAATAATGTTTCATCATATGGACCAGACTCTAATTCACCATCTTCCACCAATTCTAGAATAAACTTTCTTAATTCTATAGCATCTTTTCTGTTTTCAAAACTGAAACGATCCACTTCAGTAGCCTTTTTACCCCCATCAAAATCATATTCTAAGTCAATATGCAAATGATTTTCTGGGCCTACTACTAATTCAACTTTGATTTTCTTACCATAATCAGATTGCATAATAACTCTCACACCATGGTAATTAGGTCTATAATGACCATAAACATGATCTTCAAACCCAGTTATGAAAAACTTACCCAAAAATTGTCTTAAAAGGTTTAATTTGGAATGGTTTTGAAAAATAAAAGGGTGTCCATAGATACTCTGAAATTCATCATTACCTCTGAAAGCACTTATGCCCTTTTCAGCAGCGTGCTTTCTCATTTCTTCAGCTCTTTTCTTATGACCACCATCCAACTTATCAGCAGCAGACATATAAGTAGATTTGTAAAGTTCAAAAGTCATCAATTTGTTCATAATACTATATATTAAACTAAAAATCTTTATTTGATATAAGCAGTATGAAAAATAAAAAAACCATAATAAAGTTTCTTTGGATATTTCTTATAAGTTTTATTGCAACTGAATTATTAGAATATATACTAAATCAATATTTTTTTATTGATTTAAAAATGATGACTTTAGGATGGTTTGGACTTATGGTTTTCTATGGTTTCAAATATCATATTATATGTTGTTTATTTCCTGCTATTTGGGCTGGATATGAATGTAGACATAAGAAATGTGAACATGAATATTGTCATCATGAAAAAAAATAAATTATAAAATGGCTATTAAAAAACTAACAAACGGCACTACTACCACTACCACCACAGGTAATCCATATTGGATTAATGCGCCTGCTATACCTGGTCAAGTAATTACGACAAGTGGGGGTGCTATAACTTGGAATGTTGTTGAATATGTAGATATATTCTATCAACTAATGGGTATTGATATGGATTATAAAAGGTTCTCTTTAATGAGTAAAGAAGAAAAGAGGTCTTTCATTAGAGATATAAAATTACAAAAATTAATTGATGATAAATGATTATAGTTGAAGTAAAAGGTGGAAAAGATGGGTTAGAAAAAGCCTTAAAAAAGTACAAAAGAAAATTTGAAAAGATTGGTGTTGGTAAGGAGCTCAGAAGAAGAAAAGAGTTTGTAAAACCATCTGTTGAAAGAAGAACTGAAGTTAAAAAAGCCAAGTATATTCAACATAAATTTTTAGACAATCTATAATGGATTTTAATAAGAATTATTATTCTATATTAGAAGTATCAAAGGATTCCTCGGAAAAGGAAATCAAAAAAGCTTATTATAAGTTATCATTTACACATCACCCAGATAAAGGTGGTGATGCTTCAATATTTGCAGAAATGACTGAGGCTTATAATGTTCTTTCTGAATTCAGAGAAGAATATGACAAGAAGAGTAAATATGGTACAAATTATGATGAATCCTATGAATTATTAAACTATGAGTTTGACCATTACAAAAAAGGTTGGGATGAAAATAAGTTTGAGGATTGGAAAAGGGGTAATCAATTAAATGTTATTATTTATGTAGATTCTGATTTCAAAGGTGCTGTTGAATATGAGAGATATGTGAGTTGCAAAGATTGTAGTGGTAGTGGAAAAGATATAAACTCTAAAATTCAAATAAGAGATGAAGATGGAAATGTTCTAAAGATTTTTGAAGGTTCTGATGGGTGTGATTTCTGTGAAGGATCTGGAAAAAATTGGTTGGGAACAGATTGTAACTTTTGTGGTGGTAAAGGTAAAGTTGGTTCAAATGATTGTGTGGTTTGTGATGGGGAAAGAAGAATATTGGGAAAACAAAAACTAAGAGGTATAAAGTTAAAGAAAAAAGAAAAAGCCCATAAAGTTGACTTCATGGGCCATGTTTCAAAAGAAGATAAAGATATCTATGGACATCTTTGGGTGGTAAAAAAAGATTAAGCCTGACTAGCAGCACCTCCACTACCAGCAAAATCAGTTTCTACAGATTCTGCAGAAGCTTGTATCTGGTATTCGATTGGAACTGATGTACCTTTAATTATTGCGTTAGCGGTTACATTATTCTGTATATTTACTGTTCTATAATCTATACCCAAATCAACATTTTCTATAAAATCGAAGTTTTTATTAGTAAAGTCAATAACTGGAGCAACACCAACAAATTGAGCTCTGACCGATAAATCAATACCGGATTGAGTTGCATATTGAAAGAATGGAATCATATCCACTTCATAGAAGGATATATTTTTAATACTAGAAGCTCGAGCTGGATTAGTTCCAGTGACATCAAAATAAATATGGTTACCTGATTTATTATAGAAATACTCTATTTTTGTTAAAGTTGTTGTGGTGTCATGGTTGAACATCATTGTTTGACCATCGGTAATATTTAAGGCTAATGTATTACTACCAGAAATATCTGATTCTAAAATTAATACTGACTCATAATATCTATTTGGTTTGGTATTAATTGTATTTTGATTATAAAAAATTGAATTATTGTTTGTAGATGATTGGTTAATCGCTCCTCCAGCAGACCCAACGATCCTTAGTAATCCACCATTCAAGGTATCAGTATTAGAATCAACAACTACTCCCACAGCACCACTTGGTTTCCAAAAAGAATAAGTCCAACCGTCTTGTAAGAAACTTGATAAACCAAGTTTCGATATAGCCGAACTGAATGGTTTTTTGAAATCTCCATTATTAGGTATAGAATTAGAGTATCTAGTTTTTTTAGTACCAAAATTATATTTACGTGTGGTTGAGGAGTTTTTATCTCTAAAATACGAAACACTCGACATTACATCTATGGCGGGATATCCACTTAAATTTGGAGTATTCACTACAATTTCACCATCTTTAGCAAGGTCACTGGCAACAGCTGCGTTATTAGTAGAAAAGTTTCTTGTTTCCAAGTTTACATTAACCTTTGTCTGGTTTGAATAGATAACATCAATCCAAGATTGATAACTAAACTTTCCTATAGCACCAACATTATTTGAAAATAAAGTCATATTTTGAATCAAACCACTATTATAAAATACTCTATTTTCATCATCATATTTCTGAAATGATATAAAATGACCACCATCAAATGTACCATCAATCCAATGACTTTCTCCCATTTCAGTCAATCTTGGAAATCCTTTGAAAACTCCATTATTCCAAACTCCTCTGAAATAACCATTTAAGAATACACCATTTAACCAAATGTTTTGGGTTATATAAATTAAATGGTCCAAAGAATCTTTAACTATTTCCCTTAAATCAAGATTAGTTACTATTCTTATAACTAATTTATTTAAAAAAGTGTCCACACTTATAATATCAATTGGATCCCTGAAAAATACTCGTTTATTATTCGTGTCTATACCTACTATATTACCAACTGATACTTTTTTCTTTAATGAAAGTACACTCAAATTACCCGGAACTATGCTGAGTGTTACTCTCCAAGATTTACTTGATATTTTGTAAGTTTCTTTATATAAAATATCAAATGCTTTAACAACATCATCGGAATTTTGTTTACCTTGGTTCCAACCATCATCTTCACTACCAGAACGATAACCATTATTCCATACACCGTTTTCCCAAATACCCTTCTTAAATACCCCATTACCAAAATTCACACCCACTTCTTTACCATTACCACTTGGAGCACTTAATACAACACTAAATGTCGGAAAATCAACAACATTCGGACTTATTGTATTTATACCATTATAAAGTAAATTATTAAACTCATTATTATATTCAATCTCCTTATATGTTATTTCACATTTTAACAATCTAAGAATTCCACTATTATTAGTCTTTCTAATCCAAAGTTGTTTTCCATCTAAAGTAGAGATCGAATCAGTACTAGTATTATAAACCGTAGTTACCGTATATACTTTCGCATAATAATCCTCATATTGTATATTTCTATCTGTATACTTATAAGCGTCCGAATTTAGAGTATATGTCGAAAAAGAAAGACTGCCAACATAAACATCGAATGTGACGGTTGGTGATAATTCAACAGCTAGTGTAAATTTAACAGTATAAGATCTTGATGATTGACTGAATACCGATGTAGTACCTCCTTTAAAAGCATATAATTTACTACTCTGTGGTGTATTCAAACCCTCATATTCCTTATTAAAAAAATTATATCCCCTCACATTTGAATCTCCAACGTAAACAACTCCACCAAAAGTCGCTAAGTTTCCATCAGAGGGTGTTAAGAATGTATTCGGTTTTCTAGTCGGAGACGATATTCCATTAGCAGTATAAGAAGCTTGTAATGTATCTTTTACTAATTTAAAATCCGGAAAAATAACCCACTTAGAAACTGGTAAGTTATCTACAATACCTACTTTCACAATCGGATTTTTTCCGGGTATAATTATTACTTCACCCTGTCCAGTATAAGTTTCGGTTGGAGAATATGTCCAACTTTTAGAGTTTGTAAATCCATCGGCTGTCAATGTAATAGGATTTGAAGCACTGAAAATATTAAAAACATGAATGTTTGGGTTGGATTCGTTATAAATGCTTGTTTTGTAAATTAAATCCTTCTCTCTACCACCATTCATAATGAATCTACTTATAGTAGCAAAACCACCACTATCACTCACGGTTGATCCGACATCTAAATAAGATTCTGTAAATGTAATGAGTGAATAGTCATAAGGACTACCATTCCAATTACCATTTTTCCAAGTACCATCATTCCAAATAGTGTTTTCCGCGGTCCCATAAAACCATGTACCATCATTCCATTTCGCACCCGACATATATCCATTAAAGAATCTACCTTTTTTCCACTCAGATGCCCAAAATGATCCTGTCATAAAATCACCAGAGTACCAAACAGCGCTCTCTCCAAAATTAGAATTTGAATAGGATCCCAAGAAATCTCTATCAACATATGGATTAAAAATACCACCATCAAATTCACCATTATAGAAATTACCTTCTAAAAACAAAGAATCTTTTAGAACACCAAACTTATGACTAAAAGTACCACCCATCCAAAGAACATTTGATAAAACTGTTTTTTGTCTAAGATTATCTGTCTCTGGGTCCTCAGATCTTCTAATGTTCATTGAAACTCTACCATCAAAAATTGACTCAGCGATATTATCAATCACAAAACCATTTTTCCATAATCCATAATAATCAGTAGTAAAAGAATTAGCAAATTCGTACTCTCCAATATTCGATTGATTTGATGGTGTTGGACTTATAACCCCACTCCCATAAAAATTACCAGAAATAAAATAACCACTATTCCAAAATCTTCCTTGAAATGTACCATTGAGAAATTGACCATCATACCATACAGAGTTTGCAGTCATTCCCTTAGAACCAAATTCCCCATTCTGAAACTTACCATATTCCCAACAATAATCAGATGCGATGTTTGATGATGTAGTTGGTCCAACTTTGTCCCATCCATAATAAGACAAAAACTTACCATTATTAAAGGTTCCATTTTTCCATCTAGCCAAATTAGTTATTTTACTACCATTAAACTCCCCATTGAACCATATTGATTCTTTCGTTGGATCAGAACCATTACTTGTGAATTCACCAGCATTGAACCGACCATTATACCAATAAACAATACCATCACCACCCATTAAAGCATTATCAACCGCACCATTATTCCAAATAGCACAAGTACCACCAACACCAACTGAAGTTTGGACATCTATCAATCTCACATATTTACCAAATGTTGTATTTGACATAGGTATTTTACTACTACCAAGAATACCATTATTCCAAATTCCACCATAAAAGTCAGAGTTCCAAAATAATCCATTATTAAATATACCATCTAACCAAACAGAATTATAAAACTCACCTAGCTCAAACTTACCACCAAACCAGTTTTTATATAATTTGATATCATTATAACTTACCTCTTCTAGCGATGTTGATTTCGAATTAATAAACTTACCATTCATGAAAGTCCCAGATTTCCAAAAACCAGATGAGAATATCCCCAAACTAAAAGTACCACCATTCCAAACAGATTCATGTACTATACCATTATTGAATTTTGGATCTACAATATGTGAGTTGTAGTGAACACCATCTTCGAAAGAAAGATTGTTATTACTCGAAATTATATTTACAAATCTTAAGAGATTTGTATTTAATGGGTTAAAAGTTATATCCGAATTATCGAACTGTTGGTTATTGAAAAAAGAATTGTTAAAATGAGTTCTTCTGAATAAACCACTAGTAATAGTAGATTTTTCTATAGAAAATTTACTTAAAGTTACATAATTAGAATCTTCAGCACCCAAAACAGAGAATTTTGCGGAATTGGTTAAACTAAATGATAACCCAGTCGAAACTATTGTATATTCTAGAGAATCATTAGATATTAGTAGTGGGGTTTTTGAAACTAAATATCTATCACTTAGGTTTATGACTGCCCCCCCAAATTGACAAACAACTCCATTAAGCCAAACATAATCACCCCTATTTATATCATACCCTATTTTTTTGAACTTAGAGTCATATGGATTATTTTTTATTTTGACCCTTAATGTATTTTTTGAGTCATATGATATATCCAAATTGTAATCATCTACTTTTCTAATTATATTTGAAAAGTAATTGGTATTGTAACCACTTAACCATCTTGAGTTTGTAAATAAACCACTTCTAAAGTCAGATGGTTTTATGTAGGTATTCAAAAATGCATCATTTATTAAATCTATTGGTATCCCATCAAGTCCATTACTTGTGTATATCTTCTGACCCTCTGTTGTCTGATAAAACCCAAATAGTGTAGAGTCTAAATCTATCGAACAAGCATTAAACTTCGAATCCTCTAAAAACAAAGATCTTTCATCTTTTGTTCCACTCTCAACATCTACAATAGTTCGATATCCAGCCCCCTGAGTGGGTGTTCTCCTTATTGCATAATTTTTTGTAGCAGTCTTATACAAGTAAGCATCACCCTGAGAAGGATTAATATTTTGATTGGGATCCCACACTCCCTTATACAAACCAAGATTAAACCACCAAAGTCCATTATTCGGACCTGATCCTGTATCATCCGTTGGATCATTAATTGGCTCTCTACTAATAGCCGGGCCATCCAGTATACTTCCCAAAAAATAATATAAGTTAGTTAATCCGCTGTTTGTGTATAGAATTACCTCACCAGGTAGATATTCTTCCTGACGAACAAAATCCCAAGTTCTAAGAGGCTCTGCTGATATGTAAGCATCTGCGCCTGGGTACTGTCCGGACCTTGGATAAAAAGTAGCCGGATAAGAAATCATTGATGGGTCTGTCCAATATGTAGAATCATCGTACGCTGGATAGTAAGCATCTATGAAATTTGTTACTTTAATCAACTTTGTATAATACTTAAACTTATTTTCATTTTTACTCTTTAAAGAAACCGATATTTTACTCTGTGTATTTTTTTCTGAATCTAAATAATAGTCCAATAAATATCTAGTTTCGATTGGTAAAATAATTTTCTGATCGATATTTAAACCCGATAGAAAGTAATCTTTATTTATTTTTTCAAAATAAAAACTATCACCCTTTTCCAATCTTAAAAAATCATCATCTGATATGAATATTTTAAGTACACCTCTCACATCTGAAAAATCTGTATTTACATTTTGGAAAGATTTTTTGTAATAAGAATATAAATCAGCCCCTAAAATATTTATTCCACCCTCAGAACTATAATCAACCTTGAATGCTACCGAATCAATAATCTGATTATTTATAGACTTTGATTGTTTTATCAACCCATTATTAATTATACTATCATTAATTGTAGATTTTTCTATAAGAGACGAGAAAATATCACAGAATATAAAGTTACCACCACTTATTATCACAGAATGTGTTGCGGTGTTATTATAGTAATTATCAATTGAAGAAACACTATGACTGACCCCTATATTTGAATTTTCAAAGTTACCATTTTTAATGGTAGACTTGTTTATACTAGAATCAATTGTATAGTTATATCCAAACCCCCTATTATTAGATGTATCAGAATTCTGAAGAGCTATCTTATTCCCACTCGCATTAACACTTAGTTTAGCTACAAAATTCTTAGTACCCTTCAATGATTTTGAATTCATATCACCGACAATCCAATTAGAATTTATAAAGAACCCAGAATTCCAAGTTGCATCATTCCATTTTGTAACTTTATCATATGATCCAAATATACCATCTTGGTGAGCACCCTTGAATAACCCACCTCTGAAATTCATTTTTGAGATTACTGGTTGCTTATAAGTTTTATCAAATATCCAGTCATTCTTCTCTTTTGAATATTTATAAACACATCTTTCCCTAAATGTCTTACCCTCAAAAGTAAAATCCTCACCCAATATAACAATTTTTTTGTTACCAATCTCGCCAGTTGGATTTATTAGAGGATTCATAATCCTCAATCTATTTTTTTTGAATGGATCTATAATATTAGCCCAAGAACCATTATCTGTATCCTTAACATAAAACCTATTCTCTACGAAAATAGGTTTGGTTGAGCTTATATCATCATTATTCAGAGTGAATTTTTGCGATGTAAACATTATATTCCCACCGTGTAAATCGGCGATTCTTTTTCCTAGTCCGCCTGAAACTTTACCATGAAATGAAGAATATAATTTTTTCTCCCCCGATGTACTAATAGCTTCCGAATATGAAAGTCCAATGGTCAGTGTATTAACATAATTAAACCTTTCTTGTGATGTTATATTATGAACAAATATTAAATCCTCTTGATTATAATCCACATAAGGTATCTGACCAGTATAATCAAGATTTAAAACAACTCTACACCCATTAACATCCAATACTCTATATCCATCAGTGAACTTAGTATACTTATCCTTTTGTATGTAATCATCTGAATCATAAAAACCATTTAGAATGTAAACTCTATCACCAGGAACAAAGTTAGTTGATAATTCGGTATAAAAAGCAGTCTTTCGAATTCCATCATAAACTGCTGGCTCAACATAGTTCAATAACTTTGATGTATAGAATGTATTACTGACTACCCGATCGGTCGCAGTCTCATCTAAAGTTGTAATATTGGTTACTACCTCTACATTCCTATCAACATTTTGTAGTGATTTATAAACAGGTGTTTTACCCAAAGTGGTAGAAACTTGTGAACTTAAATTACCGATTTTATTTAAAGCCATTTAATACCAAATGTAATTTACATATATATTAAATGAAACAATATATCTATTTAAGTAATAATTAATATTTGGATTTAACATAGTTTATTAAATCTAGAAGGTTGTCCGTATTATTCGGGTACTTATCCAAAATAGATTCTAAAAACTTAATTCTACCAGACCTATATTCTCCATCAGTAAACATAGAATATTCTTCTCTAATACCTTCCTCCCACTCTAATAGATCACCATAGTCCCTTTCACATATATTCATGTCATAATCAATGAACCTTTGTGATAGAGGAGTGCTGGGTATATGATTCTTAGTATCTAAAATCATTTGCTTAACTTCTACTAAATCAACATTATGTTGTTCTGAACAAAATCTATAAAAAATATCAGCAGACCTTTCCTCATTATCTTTTCTATCTGGCTCATAAACTAAATCATGAAAAAGTGCTGTCAAAGTTAATTTCTCCCTCTCACTTTCATTTAATTTACTATCAGCATAGTCTTCATTGATTTGTGAGATCAAATCATTCAAATGATTTATATTATGGTAGTGTCTATGTGGTTCACTCCATCTATCCAAAATAAACTTTGGATCGACACTTATTTTATATTTGTTAAAAAGGCTAACTAAATTCATAATTATTTACTAAATTCATCTTTATCACTTGATAAATAAAACTTATCAAAATCATAATATTTATTATAAACTTCCATAACCTTATCCAGAGTTATTGTGTTTATAATTTCTTTAACTGACCACTCTTTTGGATTAATCCACCTAGAAACATTTGAGTATCTATTTATTTTATCTTTCTTTAATCTTATTAAATAAGAATCCTTTATTGTTTCAAATCTTTCTTGTGTTAAGAACTTCTGTGGATTCTTTAAAACAAATCTAACAGAATCATAAACCCTATCAACATTAGATAAACTAGTTTGTGTTGTAATACTAGTCATCCCTTGTTCATTTAATCTAGCTTGACCACATCTAATATAATACACCAATCCCTTCTTCTCTCTAACCTCTACATATAGTGGTGAAGAAAGTCCCATAGACAACATAGCATTTATGAAAGTTATATAATTGAAATCAGAGTCAGCTATTGGTGAGGTCATTATCAATGATGCCTTGTCACCAAAGTCATTTCTCTTTTCCATTATAGCATCATTATATGGACCAAAATCAACTCTCTTGTTAAATGATAACTCATTAAAGTCACCATCATATCTAAAAGCACTTTTTGGAGAAACATTTATGATTTTTGATGGTCTTGAGAATTGTTGTTCGAAAAAGTTCAAACAATCCATGAACTTTAGAGATTCTAAATCTTCTCTTAATCCAATTGGATCATATTCATTAAATAACTTTCTCGATAGATTTAACATATGAGATTCTGTTTGGTCACTAAAGTAATCAGAATATTCTTGTAAAACAATTTTTCTTTCATTTTCGAATTGTTCTTTAGTGACATTAAACTCAGACATTAGTTCTACAAGTTCATATCTTCTTTTATCTAAATATTCATCCAGTCCAGTGAAATAGAAAACGATTTCATTCGAAGATGTATAAGCATTCCAATCGATTCCCTCTTTTTCAAAAGTTTCTCTCAATTTTTCAAAGTTCTTACACATTAAGTGCTCCATTAAATGACTTATACCATAGTTGCCTCTTTTCTCTAAAAGGGTCGAACCATAGTATACCATGTAAAAACCAGATAGGTCTGTTTGCGATTTTAAATTTATAAGCATATTAAGAGAATGTTATTATGATATTTCCATTTTTTTCAGAAACATAATTTGTTATTTGTTTAGATGTTTTGATTATAAATTGTTTTATTTGATCTTCGGAATAATCTTTCTCTTCGTTTTCATATATTTCCTCCTCAATCCCATTTACCAAAACATCAGAAATCTTACTTATCTTAAATTCTTTTTTACTAAGATTTTCTTGTATCATTTGATCTCTTTCCATAAAAATACTAAAGTTTATTATATCAGCAATTTCACTTGGTGAAATAGTTATTGAATTCTCTTCTACTTTAGATATATTTTTTATTTTCTCAAGTATAATTTTACTATTTGGAACCTTATTATCCAAAAATCTTTTCTCAATTTTTGGAAATAATTGTTTGTTGAAAAAATACTTACAAGTTTCTGATAGAAACTTTTCTATTGTATATCCCTTCTCTTTTAAAGAAACATATGAATAATTTGATTTATATACCTCTAGTAAATTCATTTTAATATTTAATTTTCATCAAAAAGATTTTGAAGGACAAAGCTCTCTGAATAATCCCTGACACCTCCAATTTTTCATTGGGGTCTTCTTTTTTATTGGTTTTAACCTGATCTGAAAAATCAGATTCCCATTCATAAGTGTAACCAACATCGCTATCATTCATTTGACCTTGAAAAACTTTTTCTTATATATTAATAAACCCTCTTGATTTTAAAGCAATTTCCTATTAT
>Ga0181358_1000810_pt1 | contig 14206 bp, 14 predicted proteins | sample Fa13VDMM110SD_FD_130096 | JGI IMG/M metagenome (GOLD analysis project Ga0181358, IMG submission 130096) | Freshwater viral communities from Lake Michigan, USA - Fa13.VD.MM110.S.D | ecosystem: Environmental > Aquatic > Freshwater > Lake | place: USA: Michigan | collected 2013-09-24
AAAATGGGCCTCTAAATGAGGCCCTTTTTTTTCATATTTATAACAAAATAGTAACATGAACATTCCTATTTGGCCCGGCTCAAGTTCATTCCAACCAGGAGATACTCCATTTGGATTTTATGATAATGAATTTCAATTTCAACAAGATGCTGATAAATTTTCAAAATTTGCTGCACAACGTTTAGGATATCCTTTAGTTGAAGTTGAATTACAAGACATTAACTTTTATACTGCACTTGAAGATGCAGTAACAACTTATGGAAATGAATTATATGCATACCAAGTAGCAGAAAATTTATTGTCTTTTCAAGGAAATCCTCAAACTATAGGACCTGCAAATAATAGAGTTATACAAGAAAACATGGCATCTATTATTCGCTTATCCCAACAATATGGAGAAGAAGCAGGTGTTGGGGGTACAATTGATTATTATACAGGTTCTCTTGAATTAACCGCAGGACAGCAAAACTATGATATGAATCAATGGGCTATTGATAATGGAATTCAAGGTCGTATCGAAATCAAACGTATATTTTATGAAGCACCACCAGCAATTACTCGTTACTTTGATCCATATGCTGGTACTGGTACGGGTATGATGCAAATGCTTGATAGTTTTGGATGGGGTTCATATTCACCCGCAATTAACTTTATGTTAATGCCTATAAATTATGATTTGCAGAAAATACAAGCTATAGAACTTAATGATCAAATTAGAAAATCTCAATATACTTTTGAACTTGTAAATAATAAATTACGCATTTTTCCAATCCCATTAGGAGGAGGTAGACATAGATTGAGATTCGAATATATTTTAGAATCTGATAGGAATATGCCATATGCTCCTAGTACTGGGCAAGATATGATTACAAACGCATCAAATGTACCATATGAAAACCCAATATATAGCCAAATAAATTCAATTGGTCGTTCTTGGATATTTGAGTATGCTTTAGCCTTATCTAAAGAAATGTTAGGATACGTTAGAGGAAAATACTCCACAATCCCAATCCCAGGATCTGAAGTTACCTTAAACCAAGGAGATTTAATTGCAGCAGCATCTAATGAAAGAACAGCATTAATTGAACGTTTAAGAACATATTTTGATACGACTTCTCGTAAAACTTTACTTGCAAATAAAGCAGAGGAAGCAGCTAGTCAAATGAGTATATTAACTGATGTTCCAATGACAATTTTTATAGGATAACATGGCACTCTTTGGTACACAACGTGATGTTTCTCTATTTAGGCACCTTAATCGCGAGTTGTTATGGGATATTATTACTCAACAATGTGTATTTTATTCATTAAAAACAGCTGAAACTAAAGTAAACATTTATGGTGAAGCTGCTGGCGCTAGATACTATGAAGAACCTGTGCTTTTAAACGTGTTAATTGATAGAGGAGACTTCTCCAGCCCAGTTGATGACTTTGGTGTAACTACTGATAGACCAATGACATTTAAGTTCCTACGTGACGATTTACGTGGTAAAAATCCTGTTAATTCTGGTGGAGGACCTGACATAGGTAACAACCCAGGAACACCTTATGGAGCAGATGTTTTACCTGAAGTAGGAGATATTATAATGTGGAATGAATCATATTGGGAAATTGATAATGTAAACGATAATCAATTATTTGTTGGAAAAGACCCAGCATACCCATATAATAAAAACCCATTAAACCCAGGATTAGAAAATTTCGGTACGAATTTATCTGTTATTTGCACAGCACACTATGTACCTGCAGATAAAGTACAAATAACTAGAGAAAGAATATAATATGCCATCAGCTAGAAAACCTAACCCGAAATCTCAGTTAGAGATACAAAATAATCAGATAGAACCGTATGTGTTTCCTGAAACGGGGGAGTCTTATGGTAATCCTAATATTCCATCTCAATTTAACCAATTTACTCCTACAAATCAAAGTGGTATTGACTTTAACCGCTCTGAGCAAATGTCATTTAAAGGAGATGCTACAAAACCATTTACAGTAGGTCTTCAAGATATTGACGAATCTATAATGTATTATTTTCAAAATGTTATTCGTCCAACAGTTTATCAAAATGGAAATAGATTAGCAGTACCTGTAATTTATGGTTCACCTGAAAAATGGAAATCTGTACAAAAAGACGGATACTATAAAGATAAAAATGGTGCTATTATGGCTCCTTTAATCATGTTTAAAAGAGATACAATCGATAAAAATCGCTCTTTAACAAACAAATTAGACGCTAATACACCCCATTTATACGCATCTTTTATTAAAACATATAATCCAAAAAACGCGTATTCAAACTTTAGCGTATTAACAAATCATAAACCGGTTGAACAATTTGTAGTTAATGTCGTCCCAGATTATGTAACTTTAACATATTCATGTGCTGTTCAAACATATTATGTTGAACAAATGAATAAAATTATTGAAGCTATTAACTACGCTTCAGATTCATATTGGGGAGATCCTGAACGTTTCAAATTCAAAGCAACTATTGATTCATATTCAACCGCAATAGAAATTTCAGACAGTACAACTCGTATTATTAAAGGAACTTTTTCAATTAAAATGTTTGGATATATTATCCCTGACACTATTCAAAAAGAGATTACAGCTATCAAAAAATATAATAGTAAAGCTCAAGTTATTGTTACAGCAGAAGTAGTTAATAATTTAAATAGTAAATAAACATGGCAGCAAAAGCAAAAGGATCATCTGTGATTTCATTTGTATGTAAACCTAAAAAAAGAAGACCAGGAATACATGCAAAATCTAAAACTAGTAAAAGTAAAACTAGCAAAAACTATGTAAAACCATATGTTTCTCAAGGAAAATAATATATTTATAATAAAATCAAATTTATGGGAATAGTTTCAGAAAAAAAGTTTTTAACCGAAGAAGAAAAAAATACATTAAGCGAAATTCAACAGCAAACCCAAATTCTAATACTAGAGTTAGGTGAAATTGAAATGATTAAACTTCAAATAGAAAATCGTCATCAATCCGCAAAATTATTTTTAAATGAACTTTCTTTAAAAGAAGAAAATTTTAACCAATTGATCATCGAAAAATACGGTAAATCTCGTATCAACCCAGAAACAGGTGAAATTACCGTAATAGAGTAATTTAATTTAAAATACACCATATTTATAATAAAATAATTTATTTGCAATGGCAGAAACAATTGTATCACCTGGTGTACTAGCAATAGAAAATGACCAATCTTTTATCACACAAGCCCCTGTACAAGCAGGCGCTGCTATCATAGGACCAACAGTTAAAGGTAAAGTAGGGATTCCTACATTAGTTACTACTTATGGTGATTATCAAAATAGGTTCGGGACTACCTTTTTAAGTGGAAGTCAAACATTTTCCTATTTAACTTCAATTTCGGCATTTAATTATTTTAATAGTGGTGGTACTTCATTACTAGTTACCCGTGTTGTAAGTGGTAGTACCCTTACTGCATGGACTCCTGCAACTTCATCCTTTATTTCAGCATCTTCTCATGCTGCTGGTTCTCCTTACAATACAGATGTATTTATTTTAGAAACCCTTTCTGAAGGTAATCTAATGAACAGTACGGGCCCTACAGGCTCAAATGGAACATTATTAAGTGGCTCAGCTAATAATTACAGATGGCAAATCGTTTCTCCTAATATCAATGCAGGAACCTTTACTTTATTAATTAGACAAGGTAATGATACTTCACCAGCACCATCAATTTTAGAAACATGGACTAATTTATCGTTAGACCCACTCGCCCCAAATTATATTGAAAGAGCAATTGGTAATCAAATTGAAAATATTGTTAATGATCCCACTACAGGTGAGTATTATTTACAACTCTCAGGAAGTTATCCTAATCAATCAGCATATGTTCGTGTTAAACAAGTAAATCAACCCACCCCAAATTATCTTGATAATAACGGTGCTCCTCAAAACCAATATACAGGTTCATTGCCTATTGCAGATAGTGGCTCATTTGGAGATGGTAAAGGAAGTAATATTCCTACATTTGCTGCAGGTGCATATTATGAAAACATTTCAAACACAAACATCCAAGGCTTAAATGCTAATGACTATACAGAATCTATTTCTTTATTAGGAAATAAAGATGCGTACAATTATAATTTTATAACTGCTCCTGGATTAATAGGTGATAGTACTAATTTTGCAGCTCATTATCCTGTTGTTCAACAATTAGTTACAATGGTTCAAAACCGAACAGATGCTATGGCGATAATTGATGTTGTAGGATATAACTCAAACATCATCCCTGTAACAAATGCTGTTAGTGGTTGGGATACTTCATATGCTGCAACATATTGGCCTTGGTTAAAAACTATTGACCCCAATATTGGCCAACAAGTTTGGACACCTGCATCAACAATGGTTCCAAGTGTATATGCATTTAATGATAATGTAGCTTATCCATGGTTTGCCCCTGCAGGTATTAATAGAGGTCTTATGACAACTGTTACCCAAACAGAAAGAATATTAACTCAAGCAAACAGAGATTTACTTTACCAAAACAATATAAACCCAATTGCAACTTTCCCTGGATCAGGAGTAACAGTATTTGGGCAAAAAACATTACAAAAGAGAAGAAGTGCTTTAGATCGTGTAAACGTAAGACGCTTATTAATAGAATTAAAAAATTATATTTCTCAAATAGCTGATACATTTGTTTTTGAACAAAATGATACTGTTACTAGAAATAATTTTGTAGCAGCAGTAAATCCTTATTTAGCTTCTGTACAACAACAACAAGGTTTAACAGCATTTAGAGTAGTAATGGATGAATCAAACAACCCACCTTCAGTAGTTGATCAAAACCAATTGATAGGTCAACTTTACATTCAACCTACTAGAACAGCTGAATTTATCATATTGGACTTTAATATATTACCTACAGGTGCAACATTTCCTGCTTAGTAGTATATTTTAGAAAAAAAATTGATATTTATAATAAAAAGATAAAATGGCAAATTTTACAACTTCTCCTGGAGTAGCAATTAGCGAAATCGATAATACCTTTTTAACTGGGCAACCAGTTCAAGCAGGCGCTGCTATCATAGGACCAACAGTTAAAGGTCCTGTTGAAAAACCAACCCTAGTAACTTCTTATTCAAATTTTCAAACGTTGTTTGGAGATTCTTTTGTTAGCGGTGGTAATTCATATTCATATTTAACTTCAATTGCTGCTTACAATTATTTCAATTACGGTGGTACTTCATTGATAGTTGCTCGTGTTGTAACAGAATCAGCTAACTGGACTTCAGCTCAAAGTACTACAATTGCTAATTATTTCACCTCAGCTTCGTTTGTTTTAGAAACTATCTCGGAAGGAGTTATAATGAACAATTCCGGTTCTAACATGTTAGGAAATAATGGAGCTTTAAACTCAGGTTCGGCTGAAAACCTTCGTTGGGAAGTTACAAATTCAAATACTGGATCTGGTACATTTAACGTATTAGTTAGACGTGGTAATGATATAACTAACAATAAAGTTGTATTAGAAGCATGGAATAATTTAACACTAGACCCAAATTCTCCACGTTATATCTCCCAAGTAATTGGAGATCAAAAACTCCAATACAACTCAGCAACTAATCAAATGGATGTATCTGGAAGTTATCCAAATAATTCAAGATATATTCGTGTAAACGCAGTAAATTATCCTACTCCAAATTATTTTGATGCTAATGGAGTTGCAATCCCAGCGTATACTGCCTCTATCCCAGTAAATGGAAGTGGCTCAGCAGGTGGTTCATTTACAGGTGCTACAGGAACTGTAAGTAATACTATTAATTTATACGATACTATTTCAACAAATACTCAAGGATTAGTAGGTGCTAGTTATAATAACATGATTGCATTGCTTGGTAACCCTGAAGCATACCAATTTAACTTGTTATTCACCCCAGGATTAATAGATGATGTTTCAGGACATACTTCTCAAATTACTACTATTATTACTAATACAATTGCTAGAGGTGATAATATGTTTGTAGTAGATTTATCTTCATATGGAAGTAATGTTACTCAAACAACAAATCAAGCTCAAAGTAGAAATACATCATACGCTGCAACATATTGGCCTTGGGTTCGTATTATTGATCCTTCAACAGGAAAACATGTTTGGGTTCCTGCTTCAACAGTAATCCCAGGTGTTTATGCATTTAATGATAGAGTATCTGCTCCTTGGTTTGCACCTGCAGGTATTAACCGTGGTGGTTTATCTACAGTATTGCAAGCAGAATTAAAGTTAACTCAAGGTAATAGAGATACTTTATATGCTAATAATGTTAACCCAATTGCAACATTACCAAAACAAGGTGTTGTAGTATACGGACAAAAAACATTACAAAAAGAACAATCAGCTCTTGATCGTGTAAATGTACGTCGTTTGATGATCGAATTGAAAAATTATATTCGTCAAATTGCAGATACAATAGTATTTGAACAAAACACAATTCAAACTAGAACTTCATTTGTATCGAGAGTTAACCCATATTTAGAAGCTATCCAACAAAAACAAGGATTATATGCTTATAGAGTAGTAATGAATGAATCAAATAATGGACCAGCAGTAATCGATCAAAACCAACTAGTAGGTCAAATTTATATCCAACCTACTCGTACAGCTGAATTTATTTCTTTGGATTTTGTCTTATTACCAACAGGAGCTGAATTCCCAGGATAAAAAATAAAAGTACGGATATTTATAACAAAATTAAAATAGAAAACAAATGGCAATTTTAAATCCAAACGAAATATTTTACACAGCGTTTGAACCAAAACAATCAAACCGTTTTATCCTTTATATGGATGGAGTTCCTTCATATTTAGTAAAAGGAGTAGGAGCTGTTTCCTTAACCCAAACAGCAGTTGCTCTTAACCATATCAACATTCAGCGCTATGTAAAAGGAAAAACCATTTGGAACACCATCCAGTTTACAATGTATGAATCAATTACACCTTCAGGTGCTCAAGCAGTAATGGAATGGGTACGTTTAGGACATGAATCAGTAACGGGTAGAGATGGTTATTCAGATTTCTATAAGAAAGATATTACCTTTAACGTTTTAGGTCCTGTAGGTGATATCGTTTCTGAATGGATTATTAAAGGAGCAGTTATTATAGAAGCTAACTTTGGAGATTATAGCTGGGATGATGATGGAACACCAGTAAACATCACAGTTACTGTTCAACCTGATTACTGTATCTTGAACTACTAAGAACAAAACAACAAAATATACAAAAGCTCCAAAGAAATTTGGGGCTTTTACTTTCTTTTAATATGTTAATGTTATGAAAAATTTTAAAGTACTTTTATTTACATTGTTGACTAATTTTATTTATAGTCAATATTGTCCTTTTTTAGGACCTGATCAATATTTACCTTGTGGTACAAACACAACAACTTTAACCGCGGATTTAAGCCAATGTGCTGCAGGTAATAACCCCAATCAAACTACAAATTATAGCGTTTCTAATATACCTTATGTGCCACAAGTTAATACTGGTGCTTTAGTTGGCTTAGGAGATGATTCACAGTCTGGTACATTTAATATTGGTTTTACATTTTGCTTTTATGGACAAACATATACACAGTTTCGAATAGGGAGTAATGGTTGGATATCTTTTGGACCAGGAGCACAACCATTTACATTTTCTTCTTTAGCAATTCCAACAGCAAATGCTGCAGTTCCAAAAAATTGTGTTATGGGTCCTTGGCAAGATTGGCATCCTGGAATAGGAGGACAGGTACGTTACCAAACATCAGGTACAGCACCATGTAGAAAATTAACAGTAAGTTGGGTTGGTGTGCCTATGTTTTCATGCACTAATTTACAAGGGACATTTCATATTGTAATATATGAATCAACTAATTATATTGAAAGTTACATTGCTAATAAACCAAATTGTCCCCAATGGGCTGGAGGAACATCAGTACATGGTATTCATAATGCTGCAGGAACTCTAGCAGTTACAGTCCCTGGTAGAAACTCAACACAGTGGACAACTACAAATAATGCATGGAAATGGACACCAAATGGTCCTACAGTTATACCAACACTTACATGGTACCAAGTAGGTAATCCTGTTCCAATTGCAGCTGGTGTAAACCAAATTACAGTTACTCCTCCTGCTCAAGGGGCAAATTATACATGTCATTTAGAATATCCTACTTGCAATGCAGGGTGGTCAACTTGTAATGCTGGGGTTGGGTTAGGTCCTGATACCGTATTTGTACAACCAGGCCCACCAACATTAAATCAACCAAATTTTGTAACAGTAAATCCACTTTGTAATGGAGACTGTAATGGATCTATTACAGTGAACCCAACCAACGGAACTGCACCATTTAACTATGTTTGGACTACTGGACAAAACACCCAATTAATTAACAATTTATGTGCAGGAGCCTATACAGTGACAATTACAGATGTTAACAACTGTACTGTAACAGCAAATACTTCTTTAATTGATCCCCCTATTTTGCAATTACCATTAATGGCAGCAAACAACCCAGTTTGTTTTGGAGATTGTAATGGCAATGCAATAACAAACCCAATTGATGGTATTGCTCCATATACTTATTTATGGAATAATGGCCAAACAACTCAAACTGCAACCAATTTATGTGCCGGAATATATAATGTAACAGTAACAGATGCAAACGGATGTCCTGCTTCAAATACTATTACATTAACTAATCCACCAATGGTAGTAGTAGGAAATATCACCTCATTAGATACAATATGCTATTTATCCCCTAATGAAACATATTCTGTCCCAAGTTTAGGTGTAGGATATTCTTATAATTGGTCAAGTATAGGAAACATTACCTCAGGCCAAGGAACTAACAATATTTCAGTAAATTGGTCTACTTTACCTGCAGGATTCATACCTGGAGCTGTTGATGTTATAGCGATAAACCAAAACGGTTGTGCAAGTTTACCACAAGATGTTGATGTTTATATTTTAAACGTTTTACCTACGATAGATTCAATTGTTCCGCTATGTGACTATGATAATTGTGTAACATTAACTGGAAGTCCTATTGGAGGAACATTTACAGGTAATGGTGTAAATGGAAATTTATTTTGCCCTTCCCCTTCTATTGCAGGTAACAATACAATAACATACACTTATGTACAATCAAATTGTACTTTTGATACTACTCGCTCAATAACCGTTTATCCTAGACCTTCTATTTCACAAATTCAAAACGATTTAGGAAATTTAACATCTGAATTTATAGAATTATGTGAAGGGGATAGTATAGGTAGAGTTTATAGTGCAACTTCTTTAGGTGGAGGTAGCGTAGCATGGATTCTAAACCAAGACAGTATTGCAAATCCTACATTACCTATTTCATGGAATAGTTTTGGAACATTTACATTTTCGGCTGTAGCATATGAAAACGGATGTGTATCTTACCCTGTATCATTTGCAACAACTATTCAAAGATGTCCTGAAGAACTAATTTATATCCCAAACACATTTACTCCCAATGGAAATGAATATAATAACTCATGGCTCCCAGTATTTACTTCAGGATTTGATCCTGCTGATTTTTATTTAACCATTTATAATAGATGGGGAGAAAAAATATTTGAAAGTTATAATAGTGCTGCTGCTTGGGATGGAACGTATAATAATACAATATGTCAAGATGGTATTTATACTTGGATTATCCTATACGGAGATAAAAATACAGATAAAAAAACATTAATTAAAGGAAGTGTAACCCTTATTAGATAGTATAATATTTATAATAGTATGAAACTGAACCACTTACGTACTTTAGTTAAAGAGGAACTTAATAAAAAGTTAAACGAAGAATACCAAGACAAATTCAAAATGACTGGTATGCTTATTACCAACATTAAACGACGCCCTCAAAAAGAAATATTTTCAGATATCCGTTCACTCCCAGGAATTACAATAGCATCTGTAAAAGAACCTATGGATTACAGTGAACAAAACACAGAAAAATTTCAATCGATCATGACTGTTAAAGTTGATGGTTATCCTTGGATTGCAAAAGGTGGATTTGATCGTACAAAAATGGAAGACATACGCAAAGCAATATTAAAAATAGAAGGAGTTTTATCATATAATGTAAATCCTGATAATATTTCTCCTCTTTAATATATGTATATAAGACAAATAAGTTATAATAAATAAAAATTATGGAAGAATCAAAATTTAAAATGCCAACGGAAACCGTTGAATTACCATCTAAAGGTTTACTTTATCCTGAAGGATCTGAATTAGCAAAAGGTACTATTGAAGTTAAATATATGACCGCTAAAGAAGAAGATATTCTTACCAACCAATCATATATTAGAAACGGTACTGTATTAGATAAATTAATTAAATCATTAATTGTATCAAAAATTAACTACGATGATTTGTTGATTGGAGATAAAAATGCAATCATGGTTGCTGCCCGTATTTTAGGATATGGTTCAGAATACACCTTTAATTATTTAGGAGAAACCCATACAGTTGATTTATCACAAGTTGAAAATAAACCACTTAAAGAAGAATTATTTTCAAACCATGTAAATGAATTTACATTTACTCTTCCTAAATCAAAAAATACCATTACATTTAAACTTTTATCTCATAAAGACGAACAAGATATCACACGTGAATTAGAAGGTTTAAAGAAAATTAATAAAGATGCTTCCCCTGAACTTTCTACTCGTTTAAAATACACAATCACCTCAGTAGAAGGGATGAGAGATAAAAAAGATATACGAGAATTTGTCGACAATGCCTTCTTAGCCCAAGATTCACGGGCATTAAGAGAATATATTCGTGAGATTCAACCAGATGTTGATCTAACTTTTTTTCCCGACGGAAGTGACGATAGAATCAATATCCCAATTGGGGTTAGCTTTTTTTGGCCTGACCTATGATACAATCCCCCAAACTAGGGCTGCTATATTTTCACAAATACACGAAATAGTTTTTTACGGAAAAGGAGGATACGATTGGAACACAATCTACAATATGCCTATTTGGCTTCGCCGTTTTACTTTTTCAAGAATCCAAGATCATTATACTGAAGAAAAAGAATCTTTAGAAAATAAAGGAAAAAGTGGTGGAAATAAAACAGTAATTAATTCTGATGGCACGATAAAAGCTCCTGAATTGCTTCAAAAAGCATTACAAAGTAAAAATGTCCCTAAATATAGCTAAAAATATTGATATTCGATATTTATAACAAAATCATTTAAATGGCTGACGATAAGGCAATAAAAGAAGTTGAAGCAAAACTTAAACGACTTAAATCTCAACTAGATGATGTAACTAAACAATCTTTAGACAGAGTTATACAATCTTTAAATAGTGGTGGAGCTGGAATTGAAGAATGGAATAAACAATTAGATATATTCCAAGATCAAGCAGATAAAGTATCTGATTCATTAAATTATATAGCAAAATCTTTTAAAGATTCAGTTAATGAGTTATCAACTCAAAATAAATATCTTTCATCTTCTAAAAGCATACTTAATAGTATAAGTAAAACAGCACAAGAAGCACTTTCTGTTAGAAAAGGAGAAACATCTATAGATAAAAAAAGTTTACAAGCTGCTAAGGATAAAATCCAATCCCAACAAAGACAACTCCAATTGGCCATCGATCAAGGGGGTTTAAACCAACAACACCAAAATGAAATAGAAAATACTATCAAATCACTTGAAGAGTATAAAAATGGACTTGAAGGTGTTCTCAATACCCATAAAGATATTAATAAACAATTAGGATTTTCCCCTCAATTAGCCGCAGGGTTAGACAAATCTTTAGGTAAACTTGGTATTCCAAATTTAGGAATTTCTGATGCTTTAGATCAAACTCATAAATTAGGACAAGAAGCCGCCCTTAATGGAGAAAAATTTAGTGCCGCCGCTTCATTTACTAAACAGATGGGAGGTAATATAAGTGGAGCTATATCTAAAGCTAATGTATTACAGACGGTTGTTGTAGGATTAGCTGAAGCTGTATTAGAAGTTGATAATAATGCAGGGAATATGGCTAAAAACTTAAACATAAGTTATACCCAAGCCGTAGATTTACAACAAGAACTTGCAAGAATATCCAATAACTCTATGGATAACGCTATCAACACTAAGAGATTAGGAGAAGCTCTAACCGCTGTAAATTCTGAACTAGGAACCTCAGGTAAACTCACAGACGATGAGTTAAAAACCATGGTTAAACTTAAAGAACAATCTGGTTTAGCATATGATACTCAAGTGGGATTATTTAAGTATGCCAAATCAACTGGACAAGAATATAAAGCTTCAGTAGAGTCATTCCAAGCTTCAGCAAAAGCTGCTTCATATCAAAAAGGAATAGCCATTAATACAAAAAAATTAATGGCAGATATGAATAATGTATCTAATCGAACTAAACTATCAATACAAGGAGGGGCTGAAGGATTAGCAAAAGCTGCAGTTTCAGCAAAATCAATGGGTAGTAATTTATCCCAAGTTGCTGATATAGCGGATCAATTACTTAATTTTGAATCATCTATTGAAAGCGAATTAAGTGCAGAATTATTAACTGGTAAAGATCTTAATTTAGAACGTGCCCGAGGGTTAGCTTTAAATAATGATATGGCCGGAGTGGCTGAAGAAATTACTAAACAAGCTGGGTCTGCTGCTGAATTTGGTAACATGAATAGAATTCAACAAGAAGCTATAGCTAAAGCTGTAGGAATGAGTGCTGATCAATTAGCGGATACTCTTGTTGAACAAGAAGCATTAAAATCTATAAATAAAGAATTAGATGCTGATGAAAAGAAAGCATTTGATGCTGCAAAAGAAAAATATGGTGTAGAAGAAGCATCAAGGAGGCTTAAAGAGGGTCAATTAGATCAACTAGTTGCCCAACAAAACACTCAAGAAAAATTTAATGATTCCATAGAAAAACTTAAAGAAATTTTTGTTACTATGTCCCCTGCGATATTATCTATTGGAGAAGCATTAACTGGTGTTTTAAGCATAGTTGGCTATATTATGCCTGTTATTCAAGGAATTTTTGACGTATTTAAATATATTAATGGGTTTGTTGGAAAAATAGTACAAGGGATAACTAAAATGTTCCCTGCATTGAAACCTGTAGTTAAAATACTTAAAGGATTAGCTTCTATTGGAGTTATTTATGCAGCATATATGGCTTATTCTTCTTTAGCAACTATCCCATATATTGGTGTTGCTTTAGGGGCGGCAGCCGCTGCAGGAGTTATGGCTGCTGGGTTCGGAGCACTTTCCGCAGTTAAAGCGGATGATATGATTTCTGAAGCCCCAGGAGGAACAGGATATGGTAAACGTACCCTATTAGGCCCTGAAGGAGCAATCCAATTAAACGATAAAGATACAGTTATTGCAGGTACAAATTTATTTGGAAATGATGTTAAATCTGAACCAGGCAAATCTACCCAAATGGGTGGAAAAGGAGAAATTAAAGTAGGTGGAGATTCTTCATCAGTAGTAAACGCAATAATGGAATTAAGAAAAGATGTAAATGCTTTAGCCAATCGTCCAATAAACGTAGCAATTGATGGTAAAAAAGTAATTGAAGCAACAACAGGTGCTCAACCAAATACTCAAGGAGACGAAAATAGAAAAAATAGTTACAAAATATCTTAATATTTAATATTTATAATAAAAACAAATAACCATGGGAATCTTAACTAAATTAACAACTCAAGGATCTGCTTTTACAGCATACGATGGAGCTACCCCAACAGTAAATCCACTTGCAACACAGCAATCAAAATTACACGTTGATGGAAATCAACCAGGATATTCATTAGATGGTACTAATGCTGGACAAGTAACAGCAGATTACAATGCATATCAAGATGGAACACCAAACCAAATTCCTCTTCCATCTTTATTAGATATAAATGGTACTATCCCTTCTTCATCCCCAGGTGGGCAAGGCTTACCGTATCTGAATAACTTACCTGGTTAAAAAATATTTAAATGGGTCTTTTACTAAAATTAAATAATGGGGATTCCCAACTTAAATCACTTAAATTTGGTAACGACAGACCAGGAGGGGGAGATAGTGGACAACCATATATTAAAAAAGGAATCCAAACTGGTATTCAAAACCCATCACTTTACAATGATTTTGTTGTACGTGGAGGAATTGAAGCTCCCTTAAG
>Ga0181358_1000813_pt1 | contig 14178 bp, 6 predicted proteins | sample Fa13VDMM110SD_FD_130096 | JGI IMG/M metagenome (GOLD analysis project Ga0181358, IMG submission 130096) | Freshwater viral communities from Lake Michigan, USA - Fa13.VD.MM110.S.D | ecosystem: Environmental > Aquatic > Freshwater > Lake | place: USA: Michigan | collected 2013-09-24
AGCACAGCTTGATAAGGTTAAGCAAGGTCTGTTAGAATACTGCAAGGAACACGGCGTGGAGAGCGTAAGGACTGCCCACGGTCTTTTCTACCGCACTGTTAAGACGCGCTACTGGACTAATGACTGGGAGTCCATGCACAAGTTTATTATGGAGCATGGCCTTCCTGAGTTCTTTGAAAAGCGTCTGAACCAGTCGGTGGTGAAGGAGTTCCTTGAAGAAAACCCTGATCTCCTGCCTCCCGGCCTTAACGTGGATGCGGAGTATAACATCTCCGTGAGGAAAGCATGACAGACCAAGACAAGAGCCCCTTCTCCACTATCGACGAGGTTGCCAAGCACTTCGCCGTATCCGTGTCTACCATCCGCACTTGGATTGCGCAGGGCAATATCCCCGCCAACACCTACATCAAAGTCGGGGTAACGTATCGTTTCCGTATCCCGATGATCGAAGAAGCCCTCAATACAAACCCCGGCCAGACGGCTTAAAAATTTAGGAGAACCCAATGACTGAGATGACCCTTTTCGGAGGCAACAGCCTCGTCAGCGCCGACCTGCTGAAATCCCTGCAGGACATGAACACCAACCTCGCGGGTAGCGTGGGCGGTGGTGGCAACCGTATCAGCATCCGTGGGATGCGCTTCCGTCAGTACGCTGGTGGCGAGCAGGTTGCGGTGTCCAAGGATGATGCGATGAACATCGTGATCCTCAACGCTGCGCGTATTTCTCGTACCTACTACGAGGGCACGTATGACCCCGATAACCCAGCACCGCCGTCCTGCTGGAGTGCCGATACCCAAGCCCCCGCACCGGAAGTCCCCGCTGAGCAACGTATGTCTGACAAGTGCGCTACTTGCCCGATGAACATCAAAGGCTCCGCGAATGGTGGCGCTGGCCGTGCTTGCCGCTTCAACCAGCGTCTGGCCGTGGCTATCGAAGGTGAACTGGATAAGGTCTACCAACTGCAGCTTCCGGCTACGTCGATCTTCGGCGATGCCAAGGGTACGCAGATGGGGATGCAAGCCTACGCCCGCTACCTGCAAGCGCACAATACTCCGGCTATCGCCGTGGTGACGCAGATGTCCTTCGATACCAACGCCGAGACGCCTAAGCTGTTCTTCAAGCCCGTGCGCCCCTTGGCTGAAGCGGAACTGCGTGTGGCTATCGAAGTAAAAGATAGCGCCGAAGCTATCAAAGCGATCACCTTGACGGTTGCGCAGACGGATGGCGCGAAGAAGGCCGAGCCGAAAGGGTCCAAGCCTTTCAATCCCTACAAGGAAAAGATTGAAGTCGAGGAAGCGCCGAAGCCGAAGGCTAAGGCAAAGCCTGTTGAGGTCGAGGAAGAAATCGAAGAGCCCGTCAAGGTCACTAAGAAAGTCGCACCGAAGGCTCAGGTCGCTGACAATGATCTTGCAAGCATCGTCGAGGAGTGGGATGACTAATCTTCTCACAGTTCGGTAAAAATTGTGGGCGGGGGCTTTCCCCGCCCATTTCGTAAATGGGAAGAAGCGGTCATGGAAACACTAGAATTTCTGGAACGCGCTCTGGGGAACACAGGATTTTACTGCGTCTTTGCCTCGCGGCTGAGTGATGGCAAGAAGATACAGAAGTTCTACACTTCTAAGCGCGATATTATTGATACAGCGGCAAACTTCGACGCCGAGGGCTACGATGCGTACTTCGCATTGGCTACGTTCAAGGAGCCCGTGTCCCGCAAGGTGGACAATATCGACACCCTGCACTCGTTCTATCTGGACCTCGACTGCGGCGCGGGGAAAGACTACCCCTCACAGGCTGCAGCGATTTCGGCTTTGCGGGAGTTCTGCAAAGCTACCAAGATGCCTAAGCCGATGATGGTTAACTCAGGGCGTGGCGTACACGTTTATTGGATGTTAACTACGCCGTTAACATATCCCGATTGGTACAAGCTGGCGCTTAAACTAAAGCAGGTTTGTATCGTTCAAAACCTCAAGGCTGATCCCGTTGTGACCGCCGATGGCGCTCGTATTCTGCGGGTTCCAAGCACCCACAACCACAAGGCCGACCCCGCTCTCCCCGTCGAATTTTTGATGGATAGTGCAAATAGTGTGTCAGTCGCGGAGTTTTCGGAGTTTCTCAGCGGGGTCGAAGCCCCGATGTTTACGCCCCGTGCCTATGTGCCACGGGAAACCGATGCTGTTATGAGTGCGCTGCTTGCCAACCGCGAGAGCGTGTTCAAGACTATCATGCAGAAGACTGCCGAGGGTAAGGGCTGCGCACAGCTTGCCTATATCTTCAAGAACCGCGCCGAGTTGCCGGAGCCCATGTGGCGGGCGGGCCTGTCGATTGCCAAGTTCTGCAGTGATGGGCTGAAGGCTGCACACAGGATATCCTCTGGGCATCCTGAGTATGACCCCGCCGAAACCGAAGCGAAGATGGACCGCATCAAGGGGCCGTATCTCTGCACTCGCTTCGACGAATACAATCCGGGCGGCTGCGAAGGCTGTCCACACTTCGGTAAGATCAAGTCGCCTATCACATTAGGTCAGCACGTGATTGAAGCCGACGAGGAAGATAACCAGTTAGTCGTGCGGACTAAGGCGGGCGAAAAGATACACGTTGTTCCTAAGTACCCGTCACCCTACTTCCGTGGGGCACGGGGCGGGGTCTATGTTCGCACCACCGACGATGAAGGCGAGATTGAAGAACGGTGCATCTACCACAATGATATATACGTTACGCACCGCCTGAACGACCCTGACCTTGGCGAGGTTGTCGCTATGAAACTGCACCTCCCCCGCGATGAGCCCCGCGAGTTTACTGTGCCCCTGACTGCCGTCACATCGCGTGAAGACTTCAGGAAGTATGTATCTCAGCAGGGCATCACTGTCTGGGGGAAGGATTTGGAGGCTCTTATGGTTTACACGACACAGTGGATACACGAGTTGCAAGCAAACAAAGAATCTATTGAAGCACGGCGTCAGTTCGGCTGGACCGACGAAGAGATGACCACTTTTATCCTTGGTGATAGCGCCATCAGCGCCACAGGGGTGGAGTATAACCCGCCCTCGTCTTCGACGGCAGGGCTGTTCCACGCCTTCACACAGCGCGGCACCCTTGAGGATTGGGTCAAGTTGATGGAGTTTTACACCCGCCCCGGGATGGAAATTCATCAGGCGGTGATCCTCTCAGGGTTTGGTTCTATCCTTATGCCCTTCTCCGCCGTGCACTGTCTGACGATCCACCTCAACGGCATCTCTGGGCTTGGTAAGACTACCGCAATGCTTTCGGCGGCGTCCGTCTGGGGGAACCCCGCTGCTTATATGTTGCAGGAACAGGATACGCAGAATACTAAGATGAGCCGTGGTGAAATCTGGCAAAACCTTCCCCTGCTTATCGACGAACTGACCAACGCATCGCCGACAGAACTGTCGAACCTACTCTACCAAGTCTCTGGCGGGCGGCAGCGTGGGCGTCTTAGTTCGGGGTCTAACGCAGAACGTCACCGTGGCTTGCCATGGAAGCTGCTGTGCATCACCTCCGCCAACGCTTCGCTGATCGAAAAAATCCGCGCAATCAAATCCGACCCAAACGCCGAAGCCATGCGTATCCTCGAATACACAGTGCAGCCACACAAGAATATCAGCAAAGTCGAAACTGATGCTCTGGCTAAGAAGATACTTGGTATCTACGGCCATGCGGGCCCTGTGTTTGCCCAGTACATCATTGAGCACCGCGAGGAAGTGCGGGCCCTGTACGAGAAGATGCAGCAGAAGATTGACGAAGCTGCTAACCTCAAGGCCAACAACCGCTTCTGGTCGGCAGGTGCTGCCGCGATCCTCACGGCGCTGTTGATCTGCAACAAAATCGGCCTACTGAATTACGACCCCAAGGGTATGTTCAAGTTCCTCGTGAACGATCTTCTGAAGGCGAACAACAACGCGATGACCGATATGTCGGCATCTGCACAAGATGTTCTTAACTCCTACGTCTTGGAGCACATCGACCAAGTGCTGCAGATCAAGTCCACAGAAGACCTGCGCAGTAAGCACGGGAATGGGTTGGATACGATCATTGTGCCAGAAGCCCGCCCACGTATGAATTTCGTGGCCCGCTATGAGACCGATGTGCAGAAGCTGTTCCTTGTGCCGAAACCGTTGCGGGAGTGGTGCACCAAACAGCAGATCAACTACGCTTCGTTCACCTTGGAACTGAAGAACAAGTTGGGGGCCCAGAAGGCCAAGGTTCGGTTGGGTAAAGGCACTCACATGAACCTACCGCCGACCGATGCTATCATCGTGGACTTTGCAATCAAGGAACAAGTAAGTGGTACGGAGGCTACGTGATCTAGCCCCAGACGGCCTACCTATCTCCGTGAACTGGGAAGACATGGAGGTAGGCTCTTCTATTTTTGTGCCGTGCATCAACATCGACAACTGCAAGAAGCAGGTCAAAGAGATTGTGGACAAGTTTGGCTGGATAACAATCAGTCAAGTTTGCATAGAAAACCATACATTGGGGCTTCGCATATGGAGAACCACATGATATAGACCCCCTGTGGCGATCTCCTCCCTGCCATGGGTTCTCCAGACCCTACTGGCCCCAGCTAAATGCTGGGGCTTTTTTATTAGTCCAAGCCATATTCCCGCAGCATAGACACAAAGTATGCTTCCGTAGCAGGGTTGAACGCCACGCCGTTGTGAGTGCGATCAGAGACGCGATCAAAAGACTTGCCGGAAGACTTGAGTGTATCCGTAGTGATCTGCAACTTGGGGCGTGTTGCACGGATTTTTTGGTTGTAGGCTTGGATATCCTGCCGCACTTCCGCCGCTTCATTGCGGTCTCCTTGCGACATCGCCAGATTATAACGGTTCAGCAGCAAGGTTCTTTCCTGCAGCGCAGTCTTCTCCATGCGGGCTAGCCCACGGGTAACTTCTTCGCGCTGCGCAAGTTCAGCGGGTTTGAAACCAGTAATTTTCCACATGATCTGCCCCGGTGACAGTTCGTCAAGCACGGGGTCGTTACGGCGAGTCTGCACGCCTTCGTTAGCAAAGCGGATTGCTTGCAAGGTGTTGCGCGACAGCGGCGGCAGCATATTCTCTATACCGCGTTGGAAGTCACCACCCTGCCCAAGCGCGGCTTTCTTTGCCTCCGTAAGACCACTCAGGAACTGATTGCCCGTGGACCATGCAGGGCCACCGATGAGCGCAGCGAGGAAGTCCGCGTTAGACTGCGTGTTTGCATAAGGGTTAGCGCGGAACAGCAGGTCGTTCAGACCAGTACGCGACGAGATATCAATCCCCAGCGCCTGTGTCAGCGGGCCGCGGAACGCCCATTCACCAAGAGCCTTACGGGTCAGCATATCCGCATCTTCCTCGTCGTCATCAAGGAACATATTGGCGACCATGCGGTACAGACCATAGAGCGGAACACCCGACACACCTGCGATCAGCGCGGTGGAAAGCTGCAACCCCATAAGCTGCTTAAAGGCGGTGTTGCGCAGAGCACGAGACGCCTCGTCTTTTCCGGGGAACAAGTTTTCACAGCCCTGCTTGAGCATCTTGAACTGCATATAGGCGATGTTCATACCATAACTCTTGAACATCAGGGCGATGCGCCCCAGACCGCTTTGCGCGTAGCGTGGTGCAGCGGACAGCGTGTGCGTACCGTGCATCTCTGCGGTCATATAGGCAGCGGCTTCCGCGGCTTTCGCTTGCTTCTCCGCGTCCGTAAGGCTCTTTTCTGCCTCAGTCGGGTTCTTACGCAGACGGTCCAACTCCATCTGGTAGGACGCCATCAAGCTGACTTGGCGGTTAGACCGTTCGACCATGTGGAACGGAAGCCCTTGGAGCATACTCAGTTTATCCAGCATGGTTTTGTTTTGACCGAAGTTCTCAACGCCGAGAGTGTCATAGGTCAAGGAACGACTTAAAAGCCCCTGTGCCGCAGCCAGCTCGACCAGCGGAAGCATATCCTGCATTTGTTTTTTCTGGGCTTCCGACAGGTTCAGGTCCGTGCGAAGCACGTACTTCATTTTCCCGTTTACATCTTTCAACTCGAAGTAGTTGTCGATGGACGGAGTAGCCTTCACGCTGACCACATCGCCCGTGGCCGTGGTGAGTTTTGTGTTGAACCCACTATTCAAGAACAACTTGTACGCCGCACGGGTGTTGCGCGTGGTGTTAGCCAAGCCATACTTACCAGACAGATAGGGCACCATAACAATCGGCACTGCCGAGAGGTTGACTAGGGCCGACGAGATGTTGAAGCCGAGGGTGTAGGTGAAGGCAAACTGGTTAGCCGCCTTGGCTACTTCCTGCCAAGCGCCCTGTGCGGGGTTCATAGCGTTATCGGCCCGCATGACGAGTTCTTTGATCAGGGCGGTATGCACTGGACCTTTAGACACGGTGGTCATGCCTGTGGACTTGGCGTTGTTCGCGCCGTACTTGTCGCGTAGCGCCTTAAGTGCTTTGTCACGCTCCTCTGCGGTCTTGAAGCTTTCGAACTTTTCCTGTCCAGCGAACTTGCCAGTAGGGTCATAGTTCAACCAATACAGAGTATCCGTAGCGTCGATACCTTGGGCGGCGATGCGGTCGCGTATTTCCTGCACTTTCTGCATGAAGGGGTACCGAGCGGCCTGACGCCCGAGGGTGAATGCTTTGAGGCGGAAGGCTTCCAATGCGTCTGACTCGAAACCGCGGACCCCGCTACGGCTCTTGATAGCACGTGCGAAGCTTGTCTCTGGCAGGGCGTCGATAAAGAGTTGAGAGATGTCGTTTTGGGCTTTCTCGCTCACCTTGTTAGCCACAAGTGCGCTAAGCACATCACGTACAAACTTGGTCTCCGGCGCACCGATACGGTTACGCTTCAGGCCGTTGTCTTCGTACATACGCACTTCGGGTTGGCCGTCTGCGCCGATACGCACTCCGGGGACTTCGGTTGCTAGCAGAGCCCGTACACGATCCCGTTCAGCGCGAGTTTGGAAAGTCTCTTTAACTTCTTCGTCCTGCTGCGTTACAGGGTCGTACACCGTGTAAGCCATCCAATACTCGCCCTTACGAACGAGGGGGAAGTAGGGCTCAAGCGAACGGAAGTCGAAGAACCGCTCGTAGATGTTGCTCTTGATGGACTTTGCGAGGTTGGAGTCTTCCCCCAGTGCGAAGTCAATCTTTCGGCCAACCGCATCCCGCATAGCCATGAACTGTTTACGATAAGTCATACGCATCAGGTTATAGATGGCACGGCCTTCCGGCCCGAGAGCCCTCCAACTTGCTTGCATCTCGTCGTGCAGGGCGGCTTTTTCTAGGTTAGCGTTAGAGCCAGACTTAGCCTTTTCCTTGCCGTACTTGTCACGCAGTTCTTTAAGCTTAGCGTCCCGCTCCGCTGCGGTCTTAAAGCCCTCGTACTTCACGCCATCCTTGAACTCGCCCGAGGGGTCGTATTTGAGCCAATACTGCGCGTAGACATCACGGGTTTTTTCGGGGTCCACTTGGTTGATAGTCGAGAAGGCTACGATCTTGTTCAGGGTAGAGCGCTGCTGTGGGAACTTCTTAACCCATTCCTGCATACGGATCAGTGCAGCCTGCACTTCGCGGTCAGATGCAATCGTCGAGGCATCCAGCTTAGCCACAGCATCGTAGAGGTCAGGCGCATCCTTAATCCCCGCAACCGTAGCCACATCTGACAACTGCAGCAACGAGCTGAAGCCCAGCGCCCCCCGGGTTAGCAAGTCCTTAAAGTTCGTGTAGAGGGCCATGGCCCGGTTAGCCCAGTCGCTGCGGAAGGACTTAGTAGGTTCACCGAACTTCTGCTCCTCACGGAACATACGCGCCATAGCGCCTGTCAGTTCTTGTGGGTCATTGGATGCACGATACAGGAGCCCTTGGCCGGGATCAGGACGCGGACCCGTAACGTCAGACGCAGTGTCCAACAGTTGATCTAGGTGCATATCCAGATCATCCATCGTAGAGCCTAGCACCTTAGCTGGAGCCCCAAACACACGGCGGATGAAGTTAGCCACGGCATTCTTGAAGCGGGCCCAAGCCGAGAACTTACCAGCATTCGGGTAAGAGGCTTGCAACATATCGCGGAACATCTTGTTCGTGAACGCTTCGGCCACAAACTCGTGGATGTTGTTCATACCGACAGTATCGGGTCCAAGCGCCTTCTGGGCCTCCGTAAACAGCTTATTGAGTTGCTGCGTAATAGGCAGGCCGGAATTATTCAGAGCCTTATGGGTGAGAGCGTGAGCCACTTCGTGCAACACCGTGACGTTAGTCATGGAGTCGGGGGCACTGCGGTTGAACAAGATAGTGTCCGTAGCCGGGTCGTAAGCCGCAGCCATCGTGCGACCATCAGGGCTGGAGAGGGTATCAACCATCCGCACCTGAGTATCTTTGACCAACGTCCGCATCTTCATAGCCAGCTTGGCTAAGCGCGGTTCCGAAGAGGTTTCGGCAATGCTATACAAAGCACTATATAGGTTGTTGTTAGCCAGAAGGTTCTGCGTGACCGAGGCCAAACGCTGCCCAAGCAGGTTAGCGATATCAGACATACGCGCCAAGGCCCGGAAGGGGATAGCGTTGCTTAGCCCAGCTTCTTTCCGAATCGCAAACATTTTAGCAACAACATTGTCTAGCTGCGCTTGTTCGGCTGTGGCGATTTCGTTGGCCTTAGCTTTTGCAGCGGCATCGCGTTGCGCACGTTGTTCAGCGTAACGTGCGGATGCTTCTGGGTCTATTACGATCTCTGGAAGAGTAGTATCTACTTCAGCTAAGGTTATCTTTGCTTTGCGGTTTGCTTCTTCCAATGCTTTCTGAGTGCTGCGAATATCCTGCTCTTCGTCAAGGCTCTCGTCTGCAAACTGTTTGTTTTTAGCCGCTTCTAGTTCGTCTAGGCTGGCTGCTAGGCGCTTAATGCGCTCCACAGAGGACATAACTCGCCCTACAGACGCACGTTGCCCAGCGCGTGCATCAACCATCATTTGGATTTTACGCCAAGACTCTAGGTTTTGTGCGGCCCACGCCAAACCTTTTACCGCGGTTGCATTCCCATGCCCTTGGCTAAATTCGGTTTCTGCAGGGTCTACGTCTACCCCATTGTCGAGGGTTGCTTTGTAAATCCCAGCTTCTTTATCGCCTGCAAGGTCCACCATGTACATGATAGCGTCTATGGGGCGAGCAAAACGAGAGAAGTAGCTGTGGGCATTACGCGCCTCTACGCTACCTGTCTTTAGCTTACTCTTACTACTATTGATTAGCGCAAGAATTTTGCGCGAGTCTTCGGCAGTAGTAATTTCTGGCATATCAGCTTGCTGTGCTTCGCTGGGTTGAGAGTCGATAAGCACTTTATTTAGCGGTGCGTCTAGCTCGTTGGCCTTGGTCCAGAAGGCGTCCCGCACCGATTGGTGTGCCGCAACAGTTTCCGCAGTGGCACGTTCGGCCAAAGCGATCTGTAAATCGCGCAAGCTCGAATACAACTCTAGCTTTGTTTCAGTCAGGCTGACAGTAGGGCTAGTGTCTGTTGTTAGCAGCGTTGTGAGGAACCCAGAAAGGTCCGCGGACCCAAGACTTTGCGCAAATTCATTTATTTGCCGCGGCGTAAGATCGACAAGTTTAGTCTTACCCGCTTCTTTCGCTGTCTCCGGTGCGTTACGAGCATACGCAGCCCAATCAGTTTTTGGGCCTTCGGGCTCTGGGGCAAAGTAGCCCTCCAGTTCCTGCAGTTGTGCAGGGGTAAGCTCCATGCCGTAGGTGTTACGGATTTTATTAGCGATGTCTGCGACTTTTTCGCTTAGTGCAACGGGCTGTTCTCCCGTTGATGCTCCAAGTCCGTCAGCACCATCTGCAGGTGTATCCAATCCTGTGTCGATAGTCTGCGCAGCGCCTGCGGCGGATTCAACGGCATCGGGCTCAGCTCCGACATTTTCCGTGCCGAGTCCAGCGTCTTGAGCGCTAGTTCCAACTGCTTCAGAGTTAACAGCTTCGCCATTTTTCACCTTAGCTATAGGGGCAACAGACCCGAGTGCATTTTTATCTATGACTACGTACTCAGTACGGCCACGGGGGTCAGTACCAATAACAAGACCATACCCATCCGCGGTCCATTTTGCGATATCACTTTCAGATAAGCGCGTAATGTCCCCATCTTTACGCAGCACTTTTGTGCCGGGTTTAACAACTACGTCATACACTGTACCCGTAGCCCCAGTCATGTTGGCGTAGCCCTCTGCCTGCGAACGGTCGGCTACGGACGTTGCGTAGAACCCACCAAGCTTACGGCCTTTTTTGCCTTGCTTCTGCCCTTCGCGGACGATGCTAATAGCGTCCAAGGACAAGTCTGCACTGGGAGAGCCATGGATAAGACGCAATCCGCCCGAGCCAATTTCAGTTTCAGTAGGCGCAAGTTCTTCTGCAGGGGCAGGGGCGGTAGTTTTTTTCTTACCTTTTGGGGCAAGGGATGGCGGAGGGGGCGGGAAAAACCCCTGACTTGTATAGGCGTCCCGTTCTGCATCAGACATAGTTTCGTAAGTGGCTGTATCTACAGGCCCGGTAAAAATAGGGGCAGGAGTTTCAACAGGCTTACCTGCCGCATCGGCTTCTTCCTGCGCTTTCTTAGCGGCTTTCTCTGCATCTTTAAGAACTTTGTCCGCAGCAGCTTTGAGTGCGGGGTCGTTCTGCGTAGTTGTAGCGGACGCAGTAGCAGCGGCTTCTTCTACCTTCTTTTGTGCGGCGGCAACTTCCGCATCACTTGCGGGGAACAGTTCTTGCTGCGCTTCTTCCACAGGGGCTGGTGCGGTATTATTTGGTAGCTTAGCAGCTAACGCCGTTACCGCCGCCATTTTTTGCCGTGCTACAATGGACAGTTGCTTAGCTTTTTTCTTTAGCCCGGCAGCTTGCGGAGTACCTTCCGCGGCATCAGCGGCGGCTTTAGCTGCGGTAGCATTGGCTTCAGCTTCGTTAGATGCGGAAACGGCGGCGTCCAACTTAGCCGCTAGGAACGCTGCATACTCTGTTTCTTTAGTCGGGGGTGTTTTAGGCGCGGGAGCCTCACCAAACAAGTCACCTTGCTCTTGCCCCGTCTGCAACAGCGGGTTGGTGTAGAACGGGAGTTCCAACTGGGATTGGTATTGGTCTGCGGTAATTCCCGGAGGTGCAGCAGGAGGCGTAGCTGGGGGTGTAGCGGGCGGAGTAGCAGGAGGTGTGTCGTCTTCCGCTGCCGCACGGCGTTGGAACATTGCAGTAGTGCCGCGAACACCACCGCCGAGTACGCCGCCAAGAATACCTGCGTTGATATACTCGTTAATTGCTTCGTCGTCGTCGAGCGGCAGCCCCGCCTGCTTGCGTTCAAGGATTTGCTGCGTGATTTCTGTGGGGACTTCGGCTGCGGCACCTTCCGCAACGCCAAGTGCGGTGCGGGTCAACCATTTTTGCCCCGGTTTCAGGAAGCCGCCTAGCAGCAGTTTGTCCCCGATGACGTTTAGTGCAGACTGACCGATTGCGCTTGTGACCGCAGCGGTGACATCGACTTCGGATTTGCGGCCCGCCGCGACTTCTGCTTCCTGCCGCTGGACGTTACCGCCGAAGAAGGATGGGAAAGCTGTAACTGCGCCTGCGGCAATACCTGTAACTGGCCCGCCAAACAGTGTACCCGCCGCGGTAGCGGCAAGCGGTGCGGCCATCTCAGGGACGCTTTGGCCCAGACCTTCACCAAGATACGTAGCGAAAGAACCTAAACCTTTTACATCTTCCCATGTGGTTGGGGCAGGCTGGCGCAAAGAATCAAGGAAGCTCTCAGTATCCCCCGACTCCCGCATTCCTTTGCCCAAGTTCTGTAACGCATCAATACCAAGCCCAGACCCTAGATACTCCGCCGCGGTGCCTAGCCGAGAGTAAGCGCCAGCTTTGCCAAGTTCAAACCCGCGCCCGATTGCCGAGCCGTCATCTTCAGGAGCCGCGAGGGGCTTACCGATTTCGGTTTCGTATTGCTGAGCAAATACGTCCTCTTGTTGTGCGATGTACTGCCCGATACGAGCACGTTCTGTTGCAGACGGAGTATCCCCCCGGATGTTGAAGCTATAAGTGCGACCACTCATACGCCCGGGGGCTTGGAATATAGCCATGTCTGAACTCCATAGTTGGAGATACTATACGTGCATTAGTTGTGTTGGGCTAGAGGGGTTTACTCTTCCGGGTCTGCGAAGTCCTGCACTGCGGTGGGGTCTTCCGCCGTGCTAGTATCGACACTAGCAATTCCAGTAAGCGTGGAAGTAATTGCGTCATATGTGGCGGTGGCGGTGTTGTACCGATTTATTGCGGCTTGTGCTTTGCGCTGCGCCTCCGGCGAAAGTCCCAGTGAAGGGTCAGTCACATCCGAACCCGGAGTTAAGTTCATAGCCTTTAGGTCTTCGGCGGCGCGATTAACTTGGTTCATGTACGGGACTAAAGCCCGCGCTGCACCAGCAGAAATGCCAAAACCACCCCCAGCTTGTTGCTTAGCCGCGGCTGCAGCCAGAGCGTCATTGCGAGCCTGACGTTGCATGGCGATATCATACAGACCCTTGTTGAGCGCGAGCTTCTCATCTGTAGCGGTGTCCCGAGCCTTCTGGAATGCAGGGATAGCATTGGTACCCGCTTCGCCAATTGCGCCGAGCAAGGTGGGGCTCTGAGACGACATCATAGACATACCCATCTGTGCGAGGGCCATCCATTTATCTTGCTTGGCTTTCTTATCGGCATTAGCCAGCGCATCCATGATGGCCTGCTCGTAGTCAGAAGGCTTAGAAGCCCCGCCGCCACCGCCACCGCCTTTGTTAGCCGCAGCATCTTGCGCGGCTTTTTCTTCGGCAGCTTTTTCTTCGGCAGCTTTTTTAGCCGCGGCTTTGGCTTGCGCGGCTGCAGTGGCCGCGGCTGTTTGGCCCGGGCGGGCGAGAGGGGAGGCGTCAGGAGTAGCTTCGGCAAGGGCAGCGGCACGTTGTGCGTCTATAGCTTGCTGTTCCCCTAGCGTCCGTCCGCCAAATACCCCTGCGGTCCAGTCATATGCTGGAGGCATCGGAGGAGCCGGGGTAGTGGGAGTGACGCCCGGGGCGTTTGCGGCGTTTTGTTCCCAATCTTCGGGTACATAAGACGGGTCATCTAACATGGACCGGATATCAGCGGCTTGTTGGTCGTTTAGACTTTCTACCGAGGCCATATACTGTTCTTCGGTGGGGCGGTTGCCTGCCTGTGCGGCGGCAAGAAAATCCGCGTAGGTCATAGGACGAACCGTTTGCCCTTCGTACATCTTTACGACACCGCCGCCAGCCATGCGCTGGGGCTCGCCACCCTGCGGGAGCGACATGATACCAGTATTGTTTGCCATGTCTGTCCGTGGTGCGAGAGACTGTGCCATCTGCGAAGCGCCTTCTTGCGGGACACCTGCAGCGGCAACAACATCCTGTGCAACTGTAGTTTGGTTCTGGCTAGCTTGCTGGGCTTGGAAACTCTCACGCATCTTCTTACGGCGGTTCAGCTCCGACACAACGAGGAACGGCGGCGTGTCCTGTGAAGGCATCTGCATAGCTTGGCTAAGCTGCTGATCAGACAGATTCTTCAGGTTGTCTTGGAGCTGTACAATGTTCATGATTCTACCTTACCCGAAAAGCGAGTTGTATGCACCGATAGCTGCAATCCCTGTGCCTAGGGCTTGCGTGAAGGGGCTAGCTTGTGCCGCGGTAGCGGTACCACTTTGCTGTCCCACAGGAGATAGGGGGAGCCCCTGCAGAATGTTAGAGAAGTTGTTGACTTGGTTCTGGTTATAGTCACGCTGGTTTATGAAGTCCTGATAACCAATGTCCAGCCCGGCTTGCTCCATACCCATCTCTTGCTTGCCCGCGGCTTCCAGCAGTTTCGCGGCCTCGACATCGCCCGCACGTGCCTTTGCTTCTAGCGAAGCTAGCTGCTGCGCCGAAGAGTTCTGGAACTCTAGCCCTTTAAGGCCAAGCGTATCGCGGTTGTAGTTCTCGCTAGATTGCCCACTTTGCACGCGGGATAGTTCCGCAGCGCGAGCCTGTTCGTTAGCCATACGCGCTTGGCGGTCAGCTTCGAACATCTTTTGTGCGTCAGAGTAGGCGTCCCGCAGTCCTGTGGCCTGCGTCAAGTTTTGGCGATTGAGCAGATCATTTTCGGCCAAGCTCTGTTGAACAGCCTGACGAGACCCGCCGAA
>Ga0181358_1000819_pt1 | contig 14119 bp, 15 predicted proteins | sample Fa13VDMM110SD_FD_130096 | JGI IMG/M metagenome (GOLD analysis project Ga0181358, IMG submission 130096) | Freshwater viral communities from Lake Michigan, USA - Fa13.VD.MM110.S.D | ecosystem: Environmental > Aquatic > Freshwater > Lake | place: USA: Michigan | collected 2013-09-24
AAGCTCTTGACGCAATAACTTATTGACTTCTGTGTTAGGCATCGCTGGGTCTAGGCTTTCAATATAGGAAGCAACATTAGAATCAAAAACAGCCCTAGAGTTTAGAACAAATGCTTCTTGTTCAGATTCCGTCATAGACTCAAACATTGAGTTGTTGGGAAAACTATCAGACAAAATCTTATAATACGAATTAGAAGCTGGGCTGTTAATTAACTGCAAATTGTCGTTAGCCTTTACTAAAGATTGCTGTAGCTGTTTACTGGCTTCCCAAGAAATAGTCTCTCCTTCTGCATCTTTGACAAACTGAAGTGCTTCATCTGGTTTTGTTTTAGCCAATTCGTAAACGTGGTTAATTACTTGTTGCTGGTCTACTGCTGAAACAACGGCAAGCTTCTTTGTAGTCATTTCGATGACTTCAGCTCTGCTTACCCCTTCAAATCTTTTCATCACATCTTCTACAATGCTAGGAATAATAGCATCATCTAATAGTGTAAGCGTTGCGTTAGGCTTCCGTGTTTCGTCTACAAATTTTTCAATATTTTCATCAATGGCAATACCAGCTTTAAGGGTTTTCTCCCTATAATCACGTTCCCAGTTACGCCCGTTCCTATCCTTTGCTGAATCAATAAGATTCTGAAGGTCGTCTACTACTGGAGTAAGCACTTCGCCAAAAGAAGCTGTGCTTCCATCTCTTCGAGTAATAACCATAGTAGTAATCTCATCCAGCACTTGCCCTGCTTTATCTGGGTCGTCTTTAGCAATAGACCTAATTGCATTACCAACGTCCCTAGCTGTTAAGGCATTTACATTAGGAGCATATTGCGACCTGTTGTTGTAAAGTTCCCTCAAGCTAGTTAGAGCATTGGCTTTATCCTCTGGGGTTATCGCTAGTTTTAATGAAGAAATTGTTTTGGTGATAGCTAGAGCATCTTTTTCTTCAGTTACGACTTGAGTGAATTTAGCCTTTTCGCTGATAACAGCATTTTTAAAGCTCTGTTCAGCTTGGTTAGCTTCAGAAAGAAAACCCTGCTGTGCATAGAAGTTTTCCCCTACCTGTTCCGCAAACTTCTGACGCTCTTGAGCAATAAGCTGATCTTCAGTAATCTTTGAATAAGGGCTGTTTACTTCATCCCTACGCTTTAGAAGAGCTTCACGATATTCTTGCCCTGCGATCTTTCCCGTAGTCTCGTAAAGACCCAAACGCATATAAGGATTGGCTCCGGGGTCGATCAAGCCCTGCTCTGAAGCTTTCTTAAAGCCAAGCTTTGTGATCTGTCTGGCTTTAGCCATGTCCTCCATAGCCATCTGCTGACCCTGCTCTAAATTCTCTTTATTCGAGATTCGTGTGTAGACTGAACCCAAGCTAAAAAGGTTTTCGTTAAAGAAGCCTAAAGAATTAGCAATCTGACCTAATTCACTCTGCTCTGGACGAATTGGCCTTACAGCTTCCGCTGGGGCCGTAGCTTTAGGAGTAGCTACTTGGACAACTGGAGCAGGAGCAGGGATGTTAGGGGCAGGTAGTCGCCCTACACTTACACCCCGCCTATTGACTAATTCTACAGCCATAAATTAAGGAATTGCTAGTACTGACCTTGGAGTACTGCGTTCTGGCCTCATGCCACCGCCGTAATTTAAATAGTTGCCATAAGCACCCACACCCTTACCAGCTATCTCAAGACCAAGAGCAACACCGCTAGGACGAGCAATAGGCTGTGATGTAATAGGTCTGTTCATTTCAGCCATAGTAAAGGCAGAGGCCATTCTATTCTGACGAAGTTGTTCGTTATAGAACGCATCTTTATTCTGTTGCTCCCTCAAGATGCCTTCTTGGTAGCCAAGCTCTTGACGAGTAAAATCAGCTAAAAGAGCATCAACGGAAAGCCCAGTAACACCAGCTTCACCAGATTGCACCAAAGCAGTTGCCTGTGCTGACCTAAACTCTTTAGAAGCTTGCCCCTGCTGTCTGGCAAGAGCCTGTTGTTCTTGAAGCTGTCTAGTCCTTACAGCGTTACTTTCAGCTTGAAATCTTTCGCCTTCTAATTGAATAAGTCTATTTTGATATTCTTGTTGCTGTCTGATTGCATCGCTTTGGGCTTGAGCTTGTTGATTAGCAAAGTCACTTTGAGACTGATACTGGGCAACGCTTGAGGCAATACCTACAGCTAGGCCGACACCTGCAAAAGCTAAAGCTGGACTACACATTATTTTTTATCCTCACAAACTCGTAAAAGGTTTCTCCATTTATACCAAAGTTTTCTTTTTTGCTTATAATTGAAAAGCCCAACCAACGCAACCACTTAATGTGTAGGGTGTTCTTTTCGTGTATAAAGTTAAATAAAACTGGCTTTAATTCAAGCAAATAGTTAAGCCATTCCTTAGAAGCCTTCAGAAAAGTATGTTTTATCTGTAAAACCTTGTCAGTACCCATCATCCATACAACTCCTACGTCCTTTTGAGGGCATAAACCGAACAATCCTATAGGCTCTCCGTATACACAAATGGTATAACAAGGGTTACTTAGCCATACACTAGTCATTAGAGCAACCTCTGGCTTGGCTGGGGAATTGGCTTTAAGTTCTCGAAGGTCTGCTTTGCGAAGTCTAGGGGCTATATACTTTACGTCCGGCATTAAAGTTTTTCTAACGACGATCCCATTAGAATAACTAGCCAATACGTTTTGATCTTGCACTATACAGAGCCTCCCACTCAAGGCTTAACAAAGCACACGGGTACGGGGTCTCGTTTAAAAGGCTAATTTTAACTTCATCCGATTTACAAAACACAGGGAACTTAAATGCCCCATCTTCCATGTGCATATAATCTAAATTCGTTGGCCCAACGCCTAAATAGTTTGTAACAAAATTGTAAAGATAAGTGTAATTGTAAGTATCTCTGTACTTTGGGGTGACCAATACTTGAAAAAACCTACTATTATCGTAAAGAATGATTCCATTTTTAATTTGAAGTCTGCCATCCCCAACAACAGATTGCCCCTTACCAGAAGCAGAGCGAAGTAAAGGGCGACTTATTTCGTAAATCATTGGGTAGGGTGAGCCTATAAATCCCCCGCTTATAGAACTTTGGGGGGCTTTTATTAAAAGCTGGTTATTAGCACATTTGCCGACTGAACCAGCAACAGGAACAGCAACTACATTTGAAGTATTGTATATTGCATAAAAAGTATCGTAAGTTACGCCGTTTGCATCAACAAATTGATAAGGAGACTTGTTATACATAATACCAGTTGTACCAAAATTAAAATTACTAAAAGACTGGTAGCTGGGATAAATAAAGCCGTTTACTGCCGGGTCAGTTCCACCCCGTGATACGCCTATTGTTGTATTTGTAGCAGAATGAAAGGAAATTCTAAAATAATAAGTTTTTTCTTCTGCTCCTCCTTTTAATTCATAAGGAGTTATAGAAGCAAATGCAGATGTAGAGCCGGATAGCTGTGCAGTTGCTAGAGTTGTGAAATCGGAATTATTGGGGCTTACCCAAAGAGTAGCCGTTGCAGAGTTGTTTCCGCTACTAAACACCAAGTCTTTAAAGCCTCTTAAATTTAAATTTTTGTATTTTCCTAGTGTGATAGAGAATTGAATTGTTTGTGCGTTAGCAACAGCTAAAGCTGATGTTGTTCCTAAACTACTTACTCCTGTTAAGGTGTAGGCAAAATTGCCAGCAGATGAAGAAGTAAAACCAGAGCCTATTGCAAATTTATTTAATTTTAAATCAAAAGAAGAAAGGAATGAGCCATAGTTTTTTTCAGAAGTAACAAAGCCTGTTGAAGAACTAAAAGGTAACGCATAATTGTCGTATGTTAAACCCGTCTTAACAGAAGAATTTGAAATAGGACTAAAAGTAAAATTGTTTAAGGTAACTAAAGAAAATACTCCATCATTATTTGATATAGAAGAATTATAAGTAATATTTGATGTTTTTGAGTCTAGCAGTACTTGAATATTTGGAGTTACAATAGCATCTTTTTTATTGGAATTTAAATCTATATAAGAAAAATGTATTTTGCTGTCGTTTGCAAAAACCCCTGTTTTTTCTAATATAAAATAAATTTTATCTTTGTTTACATAAGTTAGTTTAACATTGTTACCAACTCCGAACGACCACTTAGACCAAGATGATTGTATTTTTTCGTCTCCAGAATAAAAAAACTTATAAACGCCCAGTTCGTTTTGTTGCGTTGTGCTAGAACACAATAAAATTGAAGAAATATCTGAACCAGAAAATTGCCCTATATTTCCATTTAGGTAGCTAGGAACATTCGCTGTAATATCAACTCCATCCAATAAAATAGTGTTTGGATTAATAAAATATTCTTGAACGCTTGAAAAGTCACCTTTATTAACAGAAAAATAAATTTTATTTCCAATAGCTATAGGTTCTGAATTAATATCAACATTAAATGAAGTGCTTTGTTGGAGAGAAACGGATTTAGAGGTTAGCTCTCCGTCCGATTGAAGGGAAAATTGTAGGCCGTTGGCAAACAATACAACTCTATCGTAAAAGGGAATTGCGTGAAACAATGTGCCTATTTCAGCCGTTGAAGATGAAATGTCTATAGGGTCAGAATCTAAAAGTTGGGCTGTTGTTGATTTAAAAAAGTTAAAAAACTCTCCAGCTTGACTTAAAACTACGGACTCCCCAGCAAGTAGTCCCAATCTGTTTTTAAAAAAGAATAAATTTGAAATTGATTTTCCAATAAAAGATGGATTTGGATTAGTTTCCTCATCCCCGGATTCCCTTTCTCCCCAAAAAGGAGCAGTATAAGATTTTGTTCCGCTAGGGCTTAAATTATAAGTAGCTGTTGCTCCATTAATAGGTGTAAATAAAAAATTAGTAGCATCTAGTTTTACTAAAGCGTGAGGCATTGTAGCTGGGTCAATTTTAAATTTTATTGCTGGGCTTACTGATTCTTCCCATGAGCCTTCATTAACAGCAAAAATCCCTGCTGGAGTAGAACTTCCATTTGCATCAGACGGAAGAAACCCGCTAATATAATTACTTGTGTGCCTTACATAATACTCATCTCCAGACACATCGGGAGTACCAGTAATTTTTGAAATAAATCCATGCGGAGCAATAACAGGTAAATCTGTAAAATTTTGAACATTGTCTTTTACTGCATAAAAAAGAGTACCTGCATAACCATCATCTATTACAATTTTAAAATCGTTTTGAGTGCTTTGAATAATGACATTTGAGCCAGAGGCAACAACTCTTCCATAAACATTAAAACTATTTGAAAATGTAAACTTGCTCGCTATATCTAAAGCAATAATTGAGGGTGTTCCTCCCTTTTTAGTATTGTCACTAGTCGTATTATTTTCATTCCAAGCGTCACTTGTTCCCGAAGCTGTTGCATACACAACAGATGTAGTAGGGTGAACAATTTTTGCAGACCAAGAAATAACTCCACTAGGATTAGAACGGCTGTTTCCTGTATATCCAGTCTTAACTACAATCATTCCTTGATAAACTTCAGTCCCTCCAACTCCAGCAGTAGCTCTTGAAGAAAGCGTATTAGACATCGCCGTTAGTTTTGAGCTGTTTAAAAAGAAAGTATAATCTGCAATAGATAAAGTTTTGATTGAAGAACCTAAAACTTCAGTAGTAAGTCCAGACAAATATGAATTTATCCCTGCTTGGCTACCTCCTGCGTATATTACATTTTTTTCGTTTCCATCTAAATCAAAAATCTTAATAGACTTGTCGCTAGTTGAGGAGTTATGAAAAACAATTCCGATATAATCTGTAAGCTCTGCTGTTGTAATTTTAAAATATTTTATAGGAGTAAGCTTGGGATAAACAGCCACGCCCGTTGCACCATAGGGATAAGTAGCTCCAGCACTAGGAACGTCATAATTTATTTCTTTTAGGAGATAACTTGAGGGTCTTTTTATTAATCCATCCACCACACTAGATACAGCATTAATTTGTTCAACGGCTTGCGTTGTAAGCTTAAAAGAATCAGCTTGCTGGGATACTCCAGATATAAGATTAGGAACGCTTGTCCTAATTAGGTTTTGAGTTGCCCCTTTTACACTAGCAACAGCCATAACTTAAACCAAATAGCGTCTGTGAGCCACTACCTTTGCTACATCGTAATTATTAAAAATATTATGATCTGCTGTTTCGTCCTCTGAGTCGTTAAGAGCCATATAAGCAGTTGTTTCTTCTTCAGCACTAAAGGCTGACCCAGTTGCATCACCAATCATTCTCTGCTGAAATAGCCGAGCAGACCTAACTACAATGTAGTACCTTGCTTGTTCTGGTAGGTCTGAAAAAGGCAGTAAATAAACAATTTCACCTTTTAAATCAGCAGTAAAAATAAATGTTCTATTCTTTTTATCCCAAAGCTTATTACCCCTTTGGACTACCTCAACATTTCGGTATTCCTGTCTGTTTACATCAACACGAACTACATTAGACGATAATACAATTTCATTAGACCCATTCCGAGTTAGGGGGACTTCTTTTTCGGTATTCCAATTCCAACCTTTGATTTGCGTTGCACGATCTACTTCTTGAAGGATAAGCTGGGCGATACGGGTGTCGGCGGTGGACGCACTAATGCTATTGACAGGAGACTCACCGATGGTGGTCAGCATTGTGTTGATTGCGTCTAATTCGGTGGAGGCAATTACTGGCATAGGTATAAGTTATACAAAAAAGAGACCGCCAGCCAAGCTTAAATTCACTTCACTCGCCAAAGGGAAACACAATAACCTTTGGTTTGCCGAGGATGTGACAAGCTTGACTGACGGCCCCTAGAGTACCTAATTATTAGGCAGACTTGACTTCGTAAGACGCTTCGGGACGGAGAACTCCGTGTCCAACAGCGTACTTAGCAACCATCAAGGTAGCCTGTCGCTCAATCTGGTATTCGCTCTCAACGCCAACGTCTAGGAGCTTAACGCAACCAGTCGAGGCAGGATGGAACACAATCGCTTGCGTGTTCGCATAGTTGAGTCGGCGTGAACCGCCGTTTGCACCAGCACCGATACCTCCAGAAGTTTGTTCTGGAATTGTGGTATCACCCGACAAGTCCGTGGAAGGAATGTTGTTGCTCTTCACGATGGTTGCACCACCGATCATAGCGACCTTTCCGTTCTCGAACACGCCAGTATTGCCAGTATAGCTAGTCGTATAACCAGCACCACGGGTGAGATCACCTTTGGTGAGGGCATCCAACAAGAGCCAATACTGAGCAGGACGAACAGCGATGTATCGGTTATCCGAAGGAATATCACGCTCGTCAAGGCGACGCAAGCCAGTTAGAACCGCACCCGCCAGCACAACACCATCTGTACCAGAGTTAGAGGTTACAACTGAATTGGCGTTAGCTGCGAAAGTATCGGATGTTCCAGAATCTCCGTCTGGGCCGTTAGTTCCGAAGTTATTAGCCTGTCTAGCAGCGGAAACAATCGTTTGTGCAACAGCCCGATCAAAGGCTTTTGCCAATGCACGACCGATTTCGCTTGAGTAGATGGAACGCACATCAAAGTGGTTCATCGCCTCGTCAATGTTAGCCAGCAACACAGAGGAGGTCAGCAATCCTTCGATTGCAATAACCTTCTCAACGTGCGACATATTGTTGAGGTAGTTTGACCCTTCGATGACTGAATCACCGGGGGTATGATATTTGGTCACAGCCGTTCCGACCACGGGGAACTGAGCAGATTTGCCGTTCTCAATGGTACGAGTCGTTGTGAGGTCTTTAAATAAAGCTTCAGTCTCAAAAGTCGTCAGCACTTCGCCAGCGAACTTCTTAAGAAAAAGCTCTGTTTTATCGCTTCCTGCGGGTAGATTAGAACCCGGACGAGCGAGAGTATTAGTAGCTAGAGCCATATTAGTAGCCCTTTCTTTTGTTGTGTCGAAGCCCGATTAAATCACACGATTCAAAACGAACTCCAACAATTCTTGGTTGTTCGCTCTGGTATATCAATCTGTTGCACCAGCGATTGTCCTCCGCAGAGGGTCGGGGCTTCGGAAAGCTTTTCCAAAACTTGAGTGTTTATTTACTAGATTGAGGAGCTTTGTCAAGCCCTTCTTTAGCATCAGCCCCTACAGAACCAGCGTACCAGCCTTCGGGAATCTTTATCTTGTTCTGGCTCAATGCCCAATGCTCACCATCCCACACATAAACTTGCCCAGTTACATTTGGCCCAATACGGACAAACCCGCCAGACTCATCTACGAATACTACCTTTTTTGAGTCTGTTAAACTCGCACACCCTGTCGTTAAAAGCCCTGCGAATATAAAGAGGCGGGGGAGAGCCATCAGAAGCTTTAACTTCACGGACAGCCCTCCCCGCCAACGTGGATACCCAAGCTTGCACTAGGTAAGCAAGAGCTTGAAATATCGCCAACCACACTATTGTTACTCTTTGTTCTTGAGGGACAACCTTGCCCCAGTATAGCCAAGTGCAACAAGGGCAGTAGTGGCTACCCCTAGAATCTGTTGCCAAGCTCCTTCTGCGGGAATGAGACCGCTGGCTGATACAGCACCAATAATCATGGCGACTACAGACAACCAGAACTCTGTAGTTTTGTAACCTGCTTTATTTTGCATATATATCTCCTTTAGTTGAATACATTAGACCTGCCAAGCTTTTCTTCAACATCCTTTCGGTATGCCTTGTCAGATTTATACTTGGGGTTCTTCATGGCTTCAACAACTTCTGCTGTGCTTCTGTATACATCACTAGGGCCGGAAATCCTAGTATCTCCAGTAAGGAGCCTTGGTTCCCGACCACCAACACCGCTTTTAAAGCGAGCATACATACCTTTAACAGCAAAAGAGGCTTGCTCTTTATTACCGCTAGATACGGCTTGATTATAGATATTCAAGTCATCTTCAGACAGATTCTCACCTGCCCATTCACTCATGGCTTTAAATTCAGATTCGCCACCAACGTCAGCGATGATAGCGTTAGACTCAGCTTGTTGGGTAGCTTCAAAGCCCTTCATGTACTGATCGACATACTCTTTAGGAATACCCTTTGTAGCCAATTCAGTATAAGTCTCATCAGAGAGCTTCCCATTAGAGAAGTACTCTTCGCTGTACTTTTGGAAGCCAGCTACGGGCTGTTGGGTTCCGTCTTGAGGCTGGTCTGTCTTGGTTGCATCTTGTTTAGGCTGACTGAATCTTTTCTCTAATTCAGAGTAGGATTTAGCCATTTCTTCTGGAGATTTAAACTTCTCTGGAAGCCAAGTAGGACGAACCTCTTGAGTAGTTGTTTGGTTATCCTGCTGGATAAGACCGCCACCTCTGGGGTCAGCAATAGGCTGATTAGGTGCGTCAGCAGGTACTTGAGTTACGGGTGTGCTAACTGCTTGCATTGTGTGTTTTTCTCCTTTGTTGTGTTGTTTACTGACTAGGTTGAGGCTGTTGTTGAGTCTGGCTAAATGCTTGGGCTAGTCCAGCTTTAAATTCTGGGCTGTCGTTAGCAATCTGACCAGCAGTTGCAATAGCTTGTGGGCCAAGAGCTTCCGTCATGCGAGCCATCATCTCATTCTGGTTAGCTCCTTGAGCTTCTTGGGCTACTGCTTGTTGATCTTTAATCAATCCTTCAATATCAATACCAAGGCTTGTAGCCCTTCTGGTAAGGTAGTTGTCCATGTTAATAAACTGAGCAAGCCCTTGTGGGCCTAGAATCGAAGCGATGCCCTGCACAAACAAGTCTAGCTTATTCAAGTCACTAGCCCTACCAAGAGCATCCACACCAGTAGTAATAACTGGCCTAATGATCTTATTGTCGATCTTAGGTAGCCTGTTCTGTCGTTGCATCCTGTCCATAATCCGTGAAACTAGAGGTAGCTGGAACTCTTGAGAAAGGACGCTATAAGCACCGCCCAAGGCCGTTTCAATCTCATTAGAGAGGTAACGAATTTCTTCAGCAGTTACTCGCTCTGCATTACGGACAGCAGAAGCATTGAGTAGGAAAGCATATCCTAGACGCAGGGTAATAGCTTCCATAACATTTTGAGCAATACGAAGGTCTGCTTGTTTTTCTACCTGCAAGCAAGATACGTCATTCCTGTCGCCCGTGATGATTGCTCCATTACGAGCCTCTGCCAGCATTTTTTTATTGGTTACTCCGTTAGGACGCACCAAGAACACTACTTTAGCTGAAGCGGAGGAAGCCTCCACAACTGCTTGGGTAAGGGCTTCGAGCGACCTTAAATCTCCTAAGTACTCCTCTACAAAGCCTCGGCCATAATCTTCACCATCGACCCGTATAAACCTTAAAGTAATCCAAGGTAACTTATCTAATTCATATTCTCCTTCAGAACCGGGAATAATATTATCTTTGATTGTTTGGTAAACATACCATTTATTGTCTTTCCTGTGAATACAGGTAAACAACTCGATGTTAGGCTCGTTGGATTCACTCTTAGCAACAAGCTTTTTGGCTTCTTCTGGGAGAGCCGTAACAGACAGCTTCTCACGGGTAACTATGTCCAATACATTACCGAATGAATCACGCTTAACTACATAGTTCTCTAGTCGGAATACACGCAACCCACCAGAAGCAGGAAGATACAGCAAACAATTACCGCCAACTAGAAGATGCCTTAAGGCTTCAAAAGTAGCCACACGGACAGCAGAAGTCTCAATGTCAGTCATAATGGCTTTCTCAACGCCAGCCAAAGCTTTCTCCATCTCTGCTTTAAGAGTCTGGTCGCCTTGAAGCTTTTTAAACTTAAACTCATCAATAGAGAATTTAAAGAATGGTTGATTAGGGGGCAAAAGGGCTAGAAGTAGCTTACTAGCCAAGTTATTCACGCCTCTAGCTCCAATGCCTTGAAATGGGGTGCTGTACTCTGTGGAAGAGCCGTGACCAGAAGGAGGAATTAAAGTAGGAATAGTTAACTCAGAGCAATCCCTAGCACGATCTAGGTAAGTGCTACGAGCTAGTTCCAATTCAGAATATAAAGATTTTCCTGTTTTCATAAAAAATTAGAATGTTGCATTTAAATTAATAGAGCCGGATTGTGTATTAACATTTGTAAGAGCAAAATTATTTGTATCGCCCGTTTGCCGATTCCAACCCGAACGTCTAATCTCACTATAACTAGTTGCTAATCCAAAACTTTGAACTAAAATGACTTTGGTATCAGCCCCCCCCGAATCATTTAAAGCGATTAAATAAAGTTGCCAACTAGAGTTATTAAAACCAAAACGAAGAATAATATCTCCAGTTTGCGTCCAATCACCCGGGGGAGAATACTGATAATATATGCTTCTAAGTCCCATAAAATCAAGACCAGTAGCTCCGTTTCCGCTATCAGTTCGGGTGTAAATTAAGTTTGATGAAAATGCAAGTGTTTTATTCCCATAAGCTTCAGATGTGTGTGTTACTGTAAACGAAGCCATATTTTCAATAACTATAAATGGAAGAGAAGGATTCATACTAGTTGAATTAGATGTCGTAACTGAAAGTGGTGTAGAAAAACTAGAATTTCCAATAACTGAATTTGATCTAACAGATACTTCAATAGTTTTTTGGTAGGGTAATGAATCCAATATAGTTGAAGCAGTTGAGCTACTAGAATCTATATCCACTCCTCCTAATGACCTTCTAATAGTGTAAGAAGAAGGAGCAGGTGTGGTTGTAGGGGCTGTCCAACTTGTTGAAATTCGAGCCAGATTTGAAACTACACTTGCAGTTGCGGAAATGGATGATGGGAAAGTGGGTATAACTCCGGCTTGTAAAGTAAGCCCACCAGACCACCCAGTTGTCGGAATAAAATTTGCATTGTTAAGCGATGCACTTTGAAGCTCTTGCGTAATAGCCCCTCCGTCTGAAACTATTCCTTTAGCGTATTTCCAAGGAGTAGCGTTTCCAGAAACGAACCTAATTATAAAATATACTTGGTAATAATCTTCTCCATTAAAGGAAAACTCTTCATAAGGTTCTACTTGCGTAGTCCAAACTTCTCCAAAAGAAGAAAGAGTTTGTTTAAAATAAGCGTTGCTGTTAGCATCAATTAGATATTGTTCTGCTGTAGAGATTGTATTAGGAGGCTGACTAACTCCACTTAAGAATGGAATACTTGAACACTCTAAAGATAATCCTAGTTGTGGCATAAATTAAAACTTCCCGTAATTAGGGTCAGTTACCCAATATGGAGGAACATCTGGATATTTTGTGTATTGCTCATCGCTCTGTGATGTTTTATCAGAGCAGGAAGTTATAAGCAACCCTAAAAGTAAGGCAATTAAAGCTTTATTATAATTAGAGGCTAAAGGCTTTATAAGCAATTATTTTACCTGTCAACAAGGTTACTGCCGTAAAGGTTCCAAAAATAGTAAGACCTTTAGGATATGTAACTGTTGAGCCAGTATAAACGCTACTAGTAGAACCAGCAGACCAATTAGAAGTTGTCAAGGTAGTGAATGTGGTGTCCTCAAGCATTGTAATGGCACAATAGTTTTTGCTAGTTGCACTAGTCGTGTTGCTGATGTATTCAGCCCCGTATGCCCCTAAAGATTCGTAAGTAATCATATTATTTTTCCTTTAACTAGGTACGTTTACGCCACTCAAATCTTCTTGGTTTGAAATTACCAAGGCATTACGGCCTCGTCTACGATAATCTTGCCGTTTAGATGATCTTACTGAAGCTGGTTCTTGCACTTCTTTAGCCAACTGCACAGGAGCAGGAGGGGGTGGAGGCGGGGGCGGGGGTGGCGGTATAACTGGTGCTTTATAACTTCCTCCTCCTCCTCCCATACACATAAATTTATCTCCCTATTTCCTGTTGTTCGTCAAGTTTAGTTTGTAAAAATCTTACAATTTGACGCTGACCGCTATAAATCCAAATATCCCGATCAGACTCATTAGAATCTGGACATCTTTCGGGAACCATTTGGTGCAATACATCTACCAAAGCTTTAGAGACTTTTGGAAATTCGTCAACATTTTTTTCACTTTTACTTATAATTTTATAGCCAGCCATAATCCTCCTTTGGCAAGTCATCCAACTCCTTTGGTAGCAAGCCTTTATCAATCCTGTGTTTTGTCTCTATCATCGCTCCAATATTCCAAAGCGTAGCTACGTCATGCCTTTCATCACGCATCCCAGCTAGATGTTTTGTTAAATGACGCAACGCAGAATCAGCGTAACGACTCAATGGCTGGCCTTTTTCCCAGTTGCGTGAATCATATTTTTTAGCTCCTTCTTCAAGCTGTCTCGCCCACATAAACAAAGCATAAGGAGGAAGCAGGTCAAACCTACCCTTATTCTCGTTAGTATCCCTAACAGAACCAGTATCAAAGTTCTGTCTTTTACCAGAGTCTTTAACGACTACATCACTCATTCGTGTTCCCCCAATGTCAAGATATTACATTCCCGTGCAACCAAAGCTTCTAGCAAAGCCCCGGCACTCTTTTCAAACCCCGGAAGAAATACAATACGATCAGAGCTTAAAAGATTCTTAATATCTTCCTTTAGATACATCCACCTTGGAAGGGTAGTATCCCCGTCAAAGTTTTCTGCTGGGTTGCGAACTACATAGCCCTTGGCTCTCAATTCAGTAGCTTTAGCGTGAAAGGCAGGGTAGTTACACTCTGGTAGCCCCGTCATCGCTCCGCTTATATATACGCTCAAGGTTGCCATAGTATTACCTCATTGTTTTTGTATTCACCTTTTCTCAAGATACGGGAAACCCTAGCTTGAACCAAGGCTTCTGATTCTGGAACGCCTTCTTTAGCGTAAGCCTTAAGCACTTTGTCCCATAGCCCTTTAGAGCCAACAGGCCCAAGTATCTTTTCTGCGGTCTTTGGGCCACAGCCTACCAGCCCTGTGTAGCCGTCTGTTTGGTCACCCGTAAGGGCTTGGAATAGATGCCACCAATCGGCTTGCTCCTTGGATACCTCAATTACTCCTTCTTCAGCCTTGTGGGGATTGTAATGCTTTGCTGGGAGCTGTTTAAAGTCCTTGTCCTCGCCAACAACAATAGCTTTACCATCTAGCCCAGTAGCCCAGATACCCAGCAAATCGTCTGCCTCTAGGGTTGGTTGCATCTCGGCCTTATACTCAGAAACAAGCCATTCTCTAACCCTTGGGTAAAGAAGGGGCTTTCTAAGCTTTTTACGGC
>Ga0181358_1000820_pt1 | contig 14117 bp, 32 predicted proteins | sample Fa13VDMM110SD_FD_130096 | JGI IMG/M metagenome (GOLD analysis project Ga0181358, IMG submission 130096) | Freshwater viral communities from Lake Michigan, USA - Fa13.VD.MM110.S.D | ecosystem: Environmental > Aquatic > Freshwater > Lake | place: USA: Michigan | collected 2013-09-24
ATTTCTTTTGTCCGCTTGTCGAGGTAAAAATTTTAATCAACCTTCGAGGTAAAAATTTCCTTATTATTTTTTTGAGCTGATCGGCCCTTCCGGCTAGCTCCCGCCCAGGAAATTAGTTTTGGAATGGGCTTGACAAATGTCAGTCCTATGCCTTATTATCATTATAGAGCGAAAAACGCTTTACCTAAGAAAGGGAACACAATGTGTAATCACGAAATGATAGATTGCCCAGAACACGAGGGCGGTTACGACTGCACACCGTTTTGCAAGGTGTGTGAGGGTGAACAGGGCTACTGCCCTATCTGCGAACCAATAGAAGGAGAAAACTAAAATGGGACTAGATCAGTACCTATACGCCAACGCTTACTTATCAGACGGTAGTTGGCTGAAAGAAGAAGAACAAAAGACTTTTGCAAAAGTGTCAAAAGCTTTAGAAGTAGATAGTTTTATCTGCGAGGAGTACCCATCAATTACGGTCAATGTAAAAGTTGGCTACTGGCGCAAGGCGAATCAAATCCATAACTGGTTTGTAAACGAAGTTCAAGACGGCGTGGATGATTGTAAAGAGTATTATGTAACTCGTGAAAAGTTAAAGGAGTTGTTGCAAGTCTGTAAAGACGTAAAGGCAAGCAATCACCCTGACGTAGTGAACGAATTGCTACCGCCGGCGCAAGGTTTCTTTTTTGGAAACTATGAAATTGACGAATGGTACTGGGAACAGATTGACGACACCGTTGAGCAACTGCAACACGTACTCGCATTAGTTCCAGAGAACTACAACTTTGCATACCAAAGTTCGTGGTAGAAATCGCTTAGGGGCGCAAGAGGAAGGGGCAGAGAAATCTGTCCCTTTCTAGCTTTGGCGTGGCCTGACTCGGAGGTAAAAAAATCAGCTAAGTGCCAGTTTTCCGGCACGGTTAAAACGGTACTTGACAAATGTCAGGTCAAGGGCTTACAATTATCATAGAGCGAGATAGACTCACTCTAAGAAAGGGAACAAAGTGCGTTACGAATTTCAAATAATTAAAACAGTAGAGATTGACTCTAAAAACTTAAAGCTAGTCAGCAGCGAGGAAGAAGCATTAGAGATGCTTAAGAATGGCTGGGGAGTAGAAGTTGGCGAACCAGAGATAAGACTAGTCCACGTCGGACACGGAATGGACAAGTAATGAGAGATTCAACTTTTGTAATTGAAAAGAAGAAAACATACAGAGTAGAACACGATGACGAATTAGTTAATTCATCATTTGTTTTCTCGGGACCTGGAGACGAAGAGGACGGCAGCAATCTTTTACTTTTTAATGTTCTCATAGAGCATAAGGGATTAAACATTGAACACATAAGTAACTACTTAACCATTAAAGAAGTCAAAAAATTAGTTAAGTTTCTTAGTGAATCCGTAAAAGAGTACGAAGAGTGGGACTGGGAAAATGGTTGCACTCTTGCTGAAACTAAAGAAAGAGGAGGAAAGAAATGGTTCGAGTTGGTGAAGTAAAGATTACATACCTAACTGAATTAAATCCGGAACAAACGGACTCGGCGTTCTATTGCTGGGGCAGCGGGTTTGAACCGCTTGCCGAGGTAAAAAAAGGCGATCGAACTTTTTATGTCGGATCAAGTGGCGAGATGCGGATTAACCTTCCTAGTGGAGACATAGTTCGCTACACAAGCGACTTGCTTGAAGCCGGCATTGACACGGACGCAAAGCTTTCCAAACTTTTAGAAAGTCACGACTGGGTCAATAACAATTGGTTCGAGATTTACGAGGAAGGTGCGGACGGTGAGTGGTGGGAAGTTTGCGACACTCTCGAAGAAGGTATCGAGGCAGCGCGACACGCACTACTAGACACCGAATTGACAAATGTCAGTTAGTGATGTTACAATTTCAGTAACGCTTAGACAAAGGAGAAAAAAAATGAGCGTAATAACAGTAAGCGGAGAAAAGTTCCGTTACGAAACAGATAACGAACATTTCTGCGGTAATAGTTCCTTACGGGGAACTATCGTCACAGACTACTTTACATTGGTAGAAAAGTTCGGAGAGCCAACTAAATACAGCGAAGAAGGTTCAGACGGAAAAGTTACCGTTGAGTGGACTATCGAGTTTATGAACGAAGAAACTTATGAACTCAAGTACGCGACTATCTACGACTGGAAAACAGGTCAGACTCCATACGGTCAGTACGACTGGCACATTGGCGGTTACTCACACGAAGCCGTAGAACTCGTCACCGCAATCGTTAAAGGGGCGTGATTGCGGTGAGCGAGGTAAAAACTATGCCCGAGCGCATCAATGTGATGAAAGTTGCTACTTATGATGTAGGAGCTGTGGTTAATGAAATGTGCAACCCAAACACGGGTTGGATAAATGGATTGACTAACGCAACGCCGAAGCCTAGTGAAGTAACCATAGAAATGGTTATGGAATACATTGACAACTGGGTTCAAGAAGATTTTGGTAGCACACGCGACCTAATTTTCCAGGACGAGAACGGTGAAGATCTCTAAAATTTAATCAGGTCTTGCACTAGGTAAGACTGTCCCAACTGGAGTGCGGTGCGGGACTCGCCTGAAAATTTGGAGGTAAAAAATTCAAGGAGGCAGCATGTCAAAAAAAGATAAACCTTTAGCAAAGCTCATCAGAGCTCGGGGGAATTATGTGTTGAACCAGAAATCCTTTAAGTTTCTTGACAAGCGAACCCGGCGCAACCGCGACCGAAATTCACAGCAAAGAAACTCAATAGAAGAATTTAACGAATAGACTTGAAATTGTCAGTAGGGTGTGTTATCTTTTATTTATAAGCAAAACACCAAAGGGAGGTGCAGAATGAATCAAGTAACAAGGTTAGTCGCAGACACACTAAAGGTGAGTCTCGAAGAAGCCGTTGTCTGGCAGGATCGTATCGAAGATTGGGATGATCTTGATTGGTCAGAAACATCAGACTCTTACGCTCGCAAACACATTAAAGCGTTTGTAAGCGATTGGGAAAAGATTTACTTAAGAGTAAAGGTTTCCTAGAAAGACAGGTGGGGGGTAAAACCCCCACCACCTCAAACAACAACAAAAGGAGTAACCAAATGAGTTACAAAGTAATTGAAATACCAGCAGGAACATACTGTGAGCCTTGCGACTACAAGCCAGCAGATGAGGAACGCAACCTTGCGACAACCTATGACGATCACTATGGCTACGCACCTACAACCTTCTACTGCGAGGCTTGTGAGAGTGACATTCAGAATGCCTACGAACCGCAATAATGCTAGAACCAAAACTCGGTCAATGGCTGCCGTTAAATGAAAATCCGGTTCAGCTCGGTGTTGCGGTTGTTGATTTAGCAATTTCGCACGGGTTCGACATTGAGGTAAAAATTTGGGAAGAGGATCGACCATTTTTTCTTGAAGGCAATCCAAGCCCGGAACTCTTGGAAGATTTAATGATTATCTCGGATTTCTCTCTGCAATACCTAGAGGAGCTTTTGCCAGAAGGCTATGAATTTACCGTGAATCAAGAGGGATTAGTTTTAATTAAAACTTTTAATAATAGGCTTGACAAGTCAGATTAAAAATGCAATAATACTTATAGATGCCAATACAAAGGAGAAAAAATGGCAAACTATTACGGACAGTCTAGGACTAATTACTTTTTAGTTAAAGACGAAGAAGCGTTTAAAGCTGAGATGGAGAAATACAACGTCACAGTTATCACAAGCAAGATTGACGAACAGACTGCATACGGAATTATGGATGCAGATGATGATGGCGGCGGTTTGCAGTGGAGTCAATACAACGACGACACCGAGGACTATGACGACATTTCTTGGGAACACGTTATTGGTCAGCATCTTCAAGATGGTCAAGTTGCTATCTTGACGGAAACTGGCGCGGAGAAGTATCGCTACTTAAGTGGCTGGGCGATTGCGTTCAATAACAAAGGTGAAACTCGTCGCGTAGACATTACCGACATTTTTGAACTAGCCAAAGAAATAGGCACAAGCGTTACACCTGCCGAATACTAAGAAGGGAGAAGAAAATGCGCGGACATAAATTATTAACTAAGGAACTGGCGGCAAAGTTGCCAGAGCTTTATTCGCAAGATGGCAAAGGCTATGAAGCAATAGCACAAGTAAAATTCTTTAGCCCCTACACGGGTTGGAGATGGTACGCCACAGAGTTTGATGGCGTGGATACTTTCTTCGGATTGGTTGAAGGGTTTGAAACAGAACTCGGATACTTTAGTCTTAAGGAACTTGAAGAGGTAACAATTCTTGGCGGAGTACCTGCCATTGAGCGCGATCTCTACTGGTCACCTCGCACCCTCAACGAACTGAGCAACTAATGGAAATGAAATACCTTCTATGGTTTGAGTTTAATCTCAACAACAATGGGTTTGAAATGCAAACCTACTGGCTCGACATAGCAATCCCCGCCCGAACTATTTATTTAGTAATTGCGGTTGTTGTTGCCCTGAGAATCTGGAAAATACTTAAAAGCAGAACTAAGGTTAAGACTTGACATAGAGAGAGTAATGTGTAATAATAGTTTTATACAGCGTCAGGAACTGTATGAAGACAAAGCAAAGCCCCCGTGTCTTTACCCTTCGCGGGGGTTTTGTTTTTGCCAGGATTCCAGGAATAGACTTGACATTAAATAAATAGTATGTAATAATAATTCTATTGGTACAGAAGTGCTAATAGAAAAGGGATAAAAATGGAAATCTGGGTATCTTGCCGCGAGTGTGATGAAGTGTTTAAGTCGGGTTCTAAATCACCACTAGCATACGCAAATAGCGTGAACTTTGAGTACTGCCCTAGTTGCGGAGAACGCAACTAAAGACAGAATACAAGCCCCCTCTTCGGAGGGGGTTTTGTTTTTGCCAGGATTCCAGGATTCCAGGATTCCAGGATTCCAGGAATAGACTTGACATAAACTTTTAAAAATGCAATAATTGAGTTATCACAATGGGAGGTGAAAAAATGACAACAGGACAACTAATGACAACTCTGAACTTAAGAGTGGTGCTAGGTTTCGTTGCGGGTGAAACTACGGTTTCCGAACACCTACTACTAGAAGATGAGAACTTTCTAGCGGTAGCGCGTAGCGCGGACACGATGCAAGAACTCGTAGACTGGGTAAACGAGAACTACTAAGCCCAATGAGATGCCCCCGCCTAGCGCGGGGGTTTTCTTGTTTCCGGACATACAGCTCCCCGAGGTAAAAAAACCAGCTGCGAACTTCTGCTGCGCTTTCCCAGCTGGCCAGAAAAGATAATTTCGGATTAGGTTGAAAATGTCAGTCACCTGTGATACATTTAGTTTACGAGGTTAGGGAAACCTCAAAAGGAGAAAAAATGTCAGACCTAAGAACAATAGACATTATTGAAATAGATGGTGAAGTCTTGTACGACACAATGGACACAGCCATCGCGGACATCACGCGGAACTGGAAAGACTATGTAGGTGATCACAACGCTTACGAGTTAATCGAAGTTACCCAAGAGGATAGCGAAATCTTAGTGCGCTACGAAACTGACGAAGTTGAAGAAGATGAAGAACCAGTACGCAAGGATTTTACAATTCCTTACAAGTACCAAAACCTAAACATCACCTACAAATACTAAAAAGAAAGAGGACACCTTGAACATAAGAGGAATCTTTGAAGGTAGTTTTGAGTCTGTCTGGTTTATGAGTGTGCCAGATGAGGACTACAAGACTTACATGGATAGCCACCCAGACTTTGATGCAACCGACAGGGAAGACATCAGAGAAATGTGGGAACACTTTAAGTCCATTGGTTGCTATGATGAGATTGATGACACCGTAGATACGGATGTTGTTATGACCGGAGTGGAACTTTAATACTTAAGTTTCAAGAAAGCCCCTGCAGCGATGTGGGGGTTTTTCTTTGCGCGGGAGTCCGAGGTAAAAAAATACGAGCTACTTAGGCCAGCTGCGGCAAAGAGCTGCAATTATCTTTTCCTGGGCCGGGACGCTGTAAAACTTTTTGGTAAATGTGATTGACAAATGTCAGGGGTATGCTGTAACCTTTAGGTATCAAGTCAAAGGGACTTGAAACACAATCGAAGGAGTTGATCGCGTGAGGTACAAAGCCCTCAACGATTTTACAGTTCAAGCAATTATTTTTCTGTGGTCAATTAAAGTTCCAGTTGGTCATTTCGTAATCTGCGAAACTTGCGACGCGGACGACATTGTCTTAACAAAAGAGAATGCTCGTAAGTTCCACGCCCTACATGGTGGGATGCACCGTCACCCAAGCAGAAACTTTAAGTTAATCGCTTAAGCCCATGAAAAGCCCTCCGCCGAAACGCGGAGGGTTTTTCTATTTGACAAACACCAAGAGATGCCGTAAAATTCAATTATGAAGTCAAGGGGCTTTATGAAAAGAAGGGAACTAAAATGGAAACAAGATTAGGATCCGGCGCAAGTTGCGCAAGTTGCGATCAGCAGAGTCCAAGAAAGTTTGTATGGAACAACTGGCACATCTGGGCTTGTAACGTGGAGTGCGCTAACCAAGCGCGTTATGCTTACCTAGCCGTAATATTGGCTAAGAAGTAAGATGAGTTACATTTATCTAAATTGCTGGCGTTGCGGTCAGGCTATGAAGGTGCAGGAAAGAAAGTACATTCACGGTTTGTGTTGCGGCAAGTGCAATAAATAACTCAAATAAGAGTTGTGCTAAAGTTGAAGAGTTCCGTCGAGCGGGTCTTTTCTCCCTTCGTCCTAGCTCCGGAATACGGATAGGGTAATCCCTTTAACCTATCCCTAAGCGCGTCACCTTATTCCCTTTTGGTGGCGCGTTTAGTTTTTCCTAAACGCGGTTTGACAAGCTGGGAAATTGGTAATAGATTGAATAAATCAAGTAATGACAAACTACAAAGAAAGGTAAAAAATGTCGCGTTTAGAGGGAACAAAAAAAGTTGTCGTTGGACAACGAACTATTAAACAGCAGCACCAGGAGCTTCCAGCTTCAGCAATAAAAACTATCGAGGGGTTAGATAATAGCTCAGATAGGGATGAATACATCAAGATGTTAAGAGAAGCTGGGTGGACACTACAAAGTATTGCTAGTGCACATGGAGTGACTCGTGAGCGTGTACGACAGATTGCAGCAGAGCCTCGCATGTACTTTGAAGATGTCAAGTCTTTAGAAGTTCCAGCAGCTCCAAATCGAACTGTCAATGTTTTTAAGTCTATTGAAATAGAACTAGATCCTGCGGTAACTGCAAGAATGATTGAACTGTCTATACTGGCTCGGAAGCCTATAACTAACTCTGCGGAGGCGTTTGAGTTTGTTGCCTTACTGAATCAGGAGATTGAACGTGGGGTAAGTGGTATTCGCCTAGCCAAGGTGCTAGGAATTAACCACTCGTCAATTTATGCTCGGTTAGCCAGATACGGTTACCGGGAAACCAAAGCCGTGTCAAAGCACATGCAATTAAATAAAAACTTAGTCGTGGCTAAATAACGCTTGACTTTGTCAGACAGGTGTGTTACCCTTATGTCATAGGCGGAAGGGAGAATAAAATGCCTAAGTTAAAGTCAGACTTTCACACTCTGTATTACAGTGGTTTGGAAGGCGCAACAATAGTACGGTTCGTAGAAATGCGAGGCGATGAATTCGGTGGAAAACCATTCCCCGTATTTTTAGTCAAGTTTGCTGATGACTCAATTGGTGAAATTGAAATCTCGCAGGACGAGGAAGGAAATGGCGGAGGGTTCGTATTCGGACTCCCAAGCCCTTTCAGCGAATAAGAAGTACGGAAAGCCCCTTGCGAAAGCAGGGGGTTTTCTATTTTCTTGACTTATCCGAACTAGTTAGGTAGATTAAAGTTATGAAGTATGTAGTAACAATGATGAGCTCTCGAGGTAGAGAGGTAAAAATTCCTTTGGGAAGAGCCCAGGCTAGCCTTGGATTAGCGATTGCGTATGCTCACAAACAGATGTCGCTGGATAAGTCCTCTGCTGTTGCAATTATCAGAGAGGTAAGCCCTGGAGGAACTAGCAGAGTCGTTAAGACAGTTGCTCCAAGCGATAGATACACCACCGTTTTTAAGTAGTAAATTCAAGGAAAAATAGCCCTTATAGAACTGCGGTAATCTCGCTACTATGAGCAAATTAGAAATTGTCCAGAGCGCGTACCACACCAACCGAGATGGCGAATCCTTTGTAGTTGCTATCGTTGATGACGCGGAGAACGATGACACTAAGCTGGTAATTATGTTTCAAGATGATGGATACACTGCGGTTCTATCTCTGGATCAGCTCATTGACGAAGAAGACATCTCGGAAAAAACTAATAACTGGGACCCAATTAAATACGAAGAGCGACTTCGCACACCGCTTTGGGATGAAGACGACGACTCCTACGAGTTTGTGTACTAACTATGACAACTATCGCCGCCATTCAAGGGGATGGCTGGTCAATTATTGGCTACGACTCTCGCTTATCTCGCGGTGACTCTGGCGGTCGTATCTACACGCTGCCGAAAAGCAATGGGAAAGTTGTAAAAAGGGATAGATACTTAATTGGTGCAGCTGGTGATTTAAGAGCTATCAACTTAATTTCCGATGTAGTTAAGCTGCCAGATCCTGGGGAGCTCACTGGAGCTAAGCTTGATAAATTTTTTACCTCGTTTGTAGTTCCAACTATCCGCAGCTGCTTCGAGGCTGCGGGATACGGAAAAGATGGAGCTCAGGAATCTCAACTAATAGTTTCTATAGCTGGCCAGCTCTTTGAGCTCGGCGAAGGTTATGAGTGGAGTAAAGATACAAGTGGGCTGTACGGGATTGGTAGCGGTGGAGATTACGCAATAGGGTCATTACACTCAATCGTTGAAAAGAACTGCTCACTTGAAAGCGCTAAGGAACACCTAAAGACCGCTCTAGCAGTAGCAATAAATTTAGATCCATCCTCAGGTGGACCTATAAACATAGTTACGCAGGAAAGCCACTAAAAGAAAAAAGCCCCCCTTTCGGGAGGCTGGCCCGGATAGCAGCTGTAGCTGACTGGAGGTAAAAAAAGTATCAGCTACTTGGGCGCGGCGCATTGACTTTCCTGGGGAAGCTGGTAAGCTTACGGCATGGGAAACTTTGTATCTTTATTTGCAGGTGTTGGCGGCTTTGATTTAGGTCTTGAAGCTGGTGGACATAAATGTGTTGGTCAGGTTGACATTGACAAGAAGTGCCTCGCCGTATTGGAAAAGCATTGGCCAGATGTGCCAAAGCATAATGATGTAGTAACAGCAAAGGAATGGGCTGATGAGCAAAACCTCGTTGGAAAAGTTGACATTGTCTGCGGAGGATTTCCGTGTCAAGACGTTAGCGTTGCAGGAAAAAGGGCTGGGCTGGCTGGTGCCAGGACTGGACTCTTCTTTGATGCACTCTCTTTCGCGACGCATGTCAAGGCAACAACTCTCATCCTGGAGAATGTCCCAGGACTTTTATCAAGCAACAACGGACGCGATTTCGGAGTCGTCCTCACTAGTCTGGCCGACGCAGGGTATAGCGACATCCAATGGCGCGTTCTTGATTCGCAGTTCTTCGGAGTCCCCCAGCGTCGCCGTAGAGTCTTCATTGTCGCAAGTCTTGGAAACGGAAGTTTCCCCGAAATACTCATTGAGCGCGAAAGCAGCCGAGGGGATCATCCGGCGGGCGGAGCGTCGCGGGAAAACATTACCAGAGCCGCTGAAGAAAGCGCTACAAACAGTAGTGGACGCAGCAGCAACGAGCAGCGAGTAGGTAGCTTCGAGCTGTGGACTTTCCCAGAAGAAGATAAATCACCAGCTCTTTCTGCTCGGAGAGCTAGTGACATGCTGCAGTATCCAGCTGAGTAAGGTAAAAATTCTATGCCAAGCTGGTATGTGAAAACTATTCGCAGCGGAGCTCGAGCTGCAGATGGCTCTCTTCCGGCGGATGTTTGGACTGAAGGAGTCGTGCATCCAACATTAAATGTGTTTGATGTTGGGGATACACGAGCTGTAGTAATAGTTGTTGAGGATGAAATGCCAGCTTACCCGATTCAAGGAACAGTAATTGGTCGCAAAGATACTGCTGGACCACAAGGAAAAGGTCATGGGGAAGCAGATGACCCAATGTACACGCTTGACACAACAGGAGGTCACGCCGTGGCTATGACAGAAGATAATGAAACAATCGTGTTCCACCCACACAGAACAGATGGATTCCGTATTCAGGGTGACACAGTCAATACGCTTACGGCTTTTATGGGTACGGGAGGATTAAATACGCCAATGGTTGCTACAAGTAAGGTTCGCCGCCTCACACCAGTTGAGTGCGAAAGGCTGCAGGGATTCCCTGATGGCTGGACTGCGGTAGACGAAAAGACAGCTGATTCCCACAGATACAAGCAAATGGGTAACGCGGTTACTACCAATGTGGTTGCTTGGGTAGGCAAAAGAATACCCGTTTTATAACGATTTGATAACAACCAAAAAGCCCGTAGTTATTATCTTTTAGGTAGATTTGACAATAGCAGCCTCTCGTGTTACCCTTAAAGTAATCCTTAAGAGAGGGAGAACATAATGACAAAAAACACAAATACGAAAGTTAAACAAACAACTGGCGGAATTGAAGCTCCTGACTACTCAGACTTCATTGACGGTATGCCTTTATGGAGTAATGTCCTTGACGGGCTCTGGGTAGGCGGAACAGATAACAACGACACCCTAGGTGATCATCGCGCGTGGAGCGGTAGACAAGCCTTCATTACGCCTGAGTTCTTTGACACGGTAGTAACTATGTACCAATACGCCAATCCAGTTGATTGGTTTGTAAAGGAATACCGCTACTGCATCTATGACTCAGACGTTAGCCACTTCGACTGGAGCGAATTATTCGATACAGCCAAATTTGCACACAAGGAGTGGAAGGCTGGGAAGCGCTTGTTGATTCGTTGCCAAGCAGGGCTCAACCGTGCTGGACTTGTTACGGCTCTTGTGCTTATCCGTGAGGGCTACTCACCTGAAGAAGCAATCGCTTTAATCAGGAAGAAGCCGAGTTCTATGTCTCTATTCAACAAGCAGTTCGTACAGTTCCTTAAGACAATTGACGTTGAGATGTGGCGTGGAGATGTTTATATCCCCCGCGTGTCGGACATTGACACTAACTGAGAAAGTGTGATACCTTTAGAAAGTCGCAAGGGCGACAAAAACAAAAGGAGAAACAATGAACCTCACAAAGCGTGGAGTTATAGTACGAAACATTTCTATCGTTCTACTAGTTCTTGTAGCGGTTGTAGTGGCTGAAAGAGTTACCACACCAGATGCTTGCAAGGTAGAATTTAGTCAAATGTCGCAAGGTTGTAAGGACTTGCTCTACCCATAAGGGTAGGGCTTGTCCTATTTCTAAGGAGAAAAATGAATAGCACTAACATAATTTGGACAGCTGTTTTGTCAGCTCTCTGCGGTATTGGCTGCATAGCAGCTGCACTTGCACACAACACGGACCTGGTGATTGGCCTTGGTCTCGTTTCAGTTTCAGCTGCTCTTCTGTCCGGACGCGAGCTCTAGGTAAAAATTTTAAACTAGGCTGCTGCGGCTCAAATTATAATTAGATCCAACAGTCCTAGAAGAAACAGGTAGACATACTATGACAGAAGAATCCACTCCCGCGGAAGAACTAACTGAAGTTGCAGAAGTTGTAGAAGAGTTAGAAGCTGAGGTTGAGGTTGCGGCTGAGGCTGCGGCTGAAGAAGAAATTGCAGCAGTTGTGCCGGAGGATAATACTTCGCGAGGTAAAAAATTTAAAGCTGCATCGGAAGCTGCGGTAGAAGTTGAAGCAGCTGAGCTGCAAGAAGTTGTTGAAGTTGTAGTACCAGCGCCAGCTGCAACACCAGCTACGGTATCGCCAGCTGCAACAAGTGGAGGAATGTCACTTTCAATTCGCAACCGGAGATAATAACTTTACGAATTAGCACCCAATCACTGCGATAAACTTGCGGTGTTGGGTGCTATTTTTTAGCGCCGGTGTGAGATCAATGGAAGGACGACACCCATGACAGCAATAAATAAACTGCGACAGGTTAGCCTACGCATCGTTGCGGTATTCGCTGCTTCAGGACTTTCAGTCATTGGAGCGGGTGCACTTGCTGGAGTTGAACTCTGGCAAGCGGTGTTTATGGCAGGTGTAAGCGGAGTAGCTACGGTAGTCGAAGGACTATCCCGTGCCTATCTCAAAGACGGACAACTATCAATGGAAGAAATTGATGAAGTATTCGTTGCGGTAGATAAGAAGAATGCTCAAGCCACAGGCAAGTAATCACGCAAACAAGTACGCCCCTTACCTTGCGGTAGGGGGCGTATCTGTTTAGTTTGCGGTTAGCAGTGGCAGTTGTCACTACTGCAACAAGGCGAAGTGTCTTCAACGGTTACGGTATTCTCGTATCCACACTGCTGGCAATCAACTTCAATGTCGTTACCCATTGAACTGAATGAACTTGTTTCTATGTCTGTATTACGGTGTGCACACTCACTGCACTCAAAACTTACGGTGTAGTCGTAAGTCTCTGGGTAGTCGTAGTATCCCATTTGCTTTCTCCCTTTCCTTTACGGTATCTCTAGTATTACACCTATGTTAGGTGTTGTCAAGTCATTACCATTGCGTGTCAAAAAGATAACCCCCTAACCTTAAAGGCTAAGGGGCTAACTCTTATTGGATTTAGATAACTGTCTCGCCTAACTTGTTTCCATAGATAGCAGAGTAGAACTCTAACTTCATAGGCAACTCTGCTTCAACTGATAGAACCTCTACGCCCTGAACTATCTCTCGTGCTTCTTTCTGTGCCTGTGCTTCATCACTAGCCTGTACGCGACACAGGTCTCCATCTATGAACTTGACCTTGTAGTAAGTCACTTGCTTCTCCCTTGTTAGAACTTCACACAACTCTGTGTGTTGTCTTTAGTATTACACACACTATGCTTCTTGTCAAGTCAATAGCACTAGACACACACTTATTAACTTCTCAAACACAATAAGAATCTCAAACACATAGGCAGCTCAGATGCAAATAAATTTATTAAATTATTTTTGCATTGCATCAGCTTCAGATGACGCGCAGCTGGGAAGCTGAAGAAGCAAAGAAATTTAGGAAACGATTTCATCAGAGTCCCGTATATAGCGCAGCCGTCTTGCAGGCCAAATCCAAATAAAGTAACTGTTCACTCTTTCTGTCAAATCGTTCAATAATGACCGACCTCAAGTAGTTATAAAATAAAGTAACCGAAAGGGTAACTTCTTGTCCTACTCCTCCGATCCATATGCCCATCTATGGACCTGCGACTGGTGTAAAAAACATTATGTAGTTCCGCAACTTGCCAGGGACTGCGAGGATAAACACTTAAAAGAAAACTCTGTACAATGGGACAATGAAGTCGCTACCTGATTACGAAATTAAGTATCTAAATGCGTTTCCCTACCCGCCCACGCGCCGCCTAGCAACCCTTCGGGCAAAAGGGTGGTCTCTGTCTGTTCTTGGTAAGGCGCTAAACCCTCCACGTTCTAAAGCTACTATCCATAATTGGACTGCAAACGAGGGAATTTTTGATTTTACAGAGCCAATCCCGCTTCCTGAAAAAAACCCACTTCCAGCCCATTCCCTGGCTCCTCTAGTTCCTTTAGAAACTATTCCTGAACTTCAGCGACTAGCCCCTCTAGCCCAGAGATACCGCTCCAGAACCCCTAAAACTTCAATTTATGCCGAATCTAACGAGAAATTAACAGAATTAGTGGTTTCGTTATATCTAAGAGGTGTCCCAGTTAGTGCTATTGCAAAGGCAACACAGGTCTCTAATCGGGCAATGTACCGTAGAGTCAACAGAGGATTAGGAAAACTTTAATATGACAGATGATAGAGCCCAAGTTTGCGTATTTTGGTATAACGCTGACCGTAAAACCAACCCACAGTCTAGATATTTGCAAGCTCTTTCAACAGACTCTAGGCCAATTACCCCTTTATCTTTTGATGTTACTGATTTAAGCGGTTTAGATGCCTTTAAAAACGCTATTTTTGTCACTTCAGAGGCAGATTTATTTAAAAATCTACCTATTTCTAGTAGAAAAGTTCCACTTATTATGCCCACCCAC
>Ga0181358_1000821_pt1 | contig 14111 bp, 6 predicted proteins | sample Fa13VDMM110SD_FD_130096 | JGI IMG/M metagenome (GOLD analysis project Ga0181358, IMG submission 130096) | Freshwater viral communities from Lake Michigan, USA - Fa13.VD.MM110.S.D | ecosystem: Environmental > Aquatic > Freshwater > Lake | place: USA: Michigan | collected 2013-09-24
TATCAAAAAGCAAATTATCAAAAAGCAAATTTCGCTCTGGAAGCCTTGCGTTCCTTGCTCAAGTCCAAGAAGAAATAGCTACGGCTATTAGAGAGGGCAAGCTCGCAGAGAACAAAGTTTACGATAAAAAAACTAAATCTTATAGAACAGAAACTGTCGAACAAAAAGCAGCAAGACTCCAACAGGAAATCTATTCAGAAAAAGGCTTTTCTGTTAGTGAGTATGCTGCTTTGATGAAAAAGAAAGGTTTATCTGGAAGTGGAACATTAGAATTCTATAGAAATATTATTAACGGAGCAAGCATAGAACCTTCACTTAAGCAAAAGCAAACAGCAGCTGCCGACGCCGATAGACTCAAAATAGCTAATCAAAAAGTAAACAGCTTAGGCATAAAAAAAGATAAATTTGGAGGTGAGTTCCTCGGCGAAAACGGTAAGCCTTTTGGTGCCTATGAGTTAGAGCAGATAAAAGCTATAAATACAAATAAAAAGATTACAGATCCCAAGATTAGAGAAGCAATAATAAAAAAAACAATAGAAGCTCTAAGGACGACAGAGATTAAACAAAAACAATCTGCTGCTGCCGAATATGGTTTTGAGTATGACTCTGTTGCTAGAAAAGTTGTACCGAAGGGCACTGCCAGTTATCTTAAAGCTGCGGCAGCGGCTGCTGCTGCTGCTGAAGCAAGCGGTAAAACGGAAAGCAAGGCCCTTAAAGCAAAAAATTCATATAATAAAGTTTTAGGATATGGCGGCCTAGGGTTGGGAATTTATGGAGCTTATGAAGGATTGGAAAAAGCCAATAAAGAAACAGGTCTTCTTGAAAAGGTTTCGGGATTTGCGGAATCGGGCCTTTCTGCCGTTGGGGCTTTGGCTTCTACGCCAACTGGGTTTATTTCTAAAAATTCAATGATTAAATCATTGATAGGAAAATTTGGTGAAGAAGGTTTAGGAAAAATAGCTGGTGGAGCATTTGGTATCGCTGGGGCACTTGCTCATATGGGCGAAGCGGGGAAAGAATTTGGAGAAGACAAGTCCGGTGCAGGAGCTTATTCTAGTTTACAAGGGTTAGTTAGTGGTTTGGCTGGCGGAGCATCAGTGGTTGGTCAGAAGGCTCTGGGAGCAAAATTATTTGGTGTTGGAGCTGGATTATCATTTGCTAGAGAATTGTATAATTCTAAAGATAATAATTTTGAATTAATTTCTGGAAAAACGACAAGAGGAAAATTCCTTTCTGCTCTTACTGGGCAAAGTTTTGAAAAGCAATATTATACAGACCCAGAAACTGGCGAAACAAAAGAAGTTCCTTTATCCGAACAACTTTTAGCTGCGCTTGGAGACATTGGCGGGTCGGCTTTCACAGCGGGTATGGGTCCAGTTGGAGCCGGTGTAACAACTGCTAGATTAGGATATAGACTTGGAAATTTTCTTGGGGACTATGCAAATTTAAGCGAAGAGCCTTTCATTAGAAAAATTTACGGTTCTTCCAAAGATTATTATAGAGCAGATTCAGCAAGCCAAGCGATTGTTTCGGCTAAGCAATTTGGTCTTGATAAGAATCAATTAGAGGAAGGTGAAGTAAGTGAGCAAGACTTAAAAAACTATAGAAAATATCTTAAAGAAGAGCTAGAGAAAGGCAAGAACTTAGATCAATACAAAGCTGGCGGATTTATTCCAAATTTTGCTGTATCTAAAGAAATGGAAGCTATTAAAAATAGCCCAGATTACGTTGGCTATAGAAATGCAACTCCAATAAAATCTTCTGTATATAATGACAAAGTTATAAACTCAGCGGAAATAGAAGTACCCGCCAAAGAAGTCTATGCTAGAATGTTTGGTCCAGCTGGATATGGTATGAGCCCAAAGAACCCTTCAGAAACCCATGCTGTTTTAAACCCTGCTCAACAAAGCGCTTTAGGATACGCAGGAGGATTCGTCCCGAACTTCTCTAGCGAACAATTCTCTTCAATGATGAGCGATGCGATGAAAAATGGAATGGCTTCTTTTATGGCTAATGGATTTATGCCTGCCGCTTCTAATTCTAATGTAGTGAATATTAATGATAATAGAAACGTTCAAGGCTCAATAGAAGCTAATCCCGGAGTATTTGATGAAGTCGTGCAAGTCTTGATGAAAATGCATCCTAAAGAAATGGCTACAATTGGACCAAAAATAACTAGATTAGGATAATAAATACTATAATAACCATATGGCTTTTACTTCTGAAACAGTATTAAAATTTGGAACAACGGCAGTCTCTTTTGTTGTAATTACTTTGCTTGATTACTCTTTGGAGAATGAGAAGGCTGGCGCATTTAATTACAGAAGAAAAGAAAAAATTTCTTTGCAGGGTTTGTTTTCAAATAGAGAATCTGATGTCCCTATTGCCGAGCATTTTAGACAAGTAAAGCTATTATTAGAAAGTTCTGTTGATTTTGTAGACATAAAACTTAACGACAAGTCTTACGGCAAGGCTAGATTTTTAGGGTTTTCTTTTCCTACTTCAGTTGGCTTCGATGAGAACTCGGTAAGATTTAGCAAAATAAATATCCAATTAGAGATTCTTAAAGATGACTCTACTGGGACTTTTGCAGTAAATAACTTGCCTTCGTCAGTTTCTGGGCTAACAAATATTTGGTACAAGCTTAAAAACTTTACAGAGTCTTTTTCTTTTAAATTAACTGAGGATAATAATTTTACAGCGTCTCATAATATTTCATTTGGATTAGATAATATAGACAAAAATACAGACGCAGAGGTAGTTGTGCTGGCGAATCAAGTAGCTAATATATTCTTCGCTCAGGGATTAGATGCTCTTTCTTCTATCAGATTATTTTATAGTTCTACTGATTTTCAAATAACAGCTTTAGATTATGGTTCGTCTTTAATGAATCAGACTGTAGATTTAATTAATTATACATTTGGATACTCTAAAGAATATGCCGTTTTTGCTTCCAATGGAGCAAACACTTCTGAAACATTAACTACAGAAATAACATACAATGAAAATGGAATATTTCAAGTAACAGAAAAAGGTAGAATCAAAGGCAAAGGAGTAGACTATGCGACTGCAAGAAGCAATGCTATCTCAAGATTAGATGTCAATTTAGCCGCTGCTTATTCTAGATGCTCTGCGGCATTCACTAGATACTTGTCTACAAATTATTCTAATTTTACTAAACTACTTCCTAAATATAATGCCACAGATGTAATTCAAACTTCTCCAATATCTATAACAAAAGATCTTAGCGAATTCGGGCCAGAGATAGGGTATGAAATAAAATTCACCACTGATGGGTCAATACAAGCCACTAAAATACATTCTTACAACGTATCGCTAAGAAGAGGTCCTCAAGGAGTCTATGAGTGCAGCGTAGATGGTTCTATAAAATACTACACAAATAAAAATAAATCTTTCTACTCTAAAATATCTGATATAAAATCAATACTAGACGCAGATGATAATGCGTTAATTAATGTTTATTATCCTAGCGTTTCTGGGTTAGGTTCTTTCGGCGGAATTAAAACTAGCTCGTCTTTAAATCATTTAAAATTTGGCGTAGAGACTACTTATTCAAAAGGATATTCCAATTCTCCAACTCTTATATCTAGCGGTTTGATTAGACAAGTTTTGATATCTGAGAATATATCTGTTCCAGTCAATAAATATTCTACAGTTATTGTGCCGGGTTATTTTAATATTTCTCCTCAAGGAGTTTTCACGGAAAAAGTTGGAAAAGAAACCATATATCAAACAAGGCAACTAACTGAAGGATTAAAAAATATCACTTTAGATATGAAGATAGACAGAAGTGTTTTATACTCTTCTGGCTCTGGGGTTAATTTAGTAGTTAATACGGTATTTTCTAATCTTAAGTCTCTGATGGTGAGTGATATGATGCATAAAACTAATGGATATTTATTTGGAAAAAATACCCCCGCTTATGGGATTATGGCTTTCAATAAGATTTATAAAGAAATATCTTTGCAGACGGGGGACCTTACTTGGTTCTTAGAAGATTTGAAAATATCAATAGATAGCTCTTATAATCTTAAAGCTAACATGGCTTTTAAATTCTTAGTTAAAAAGGAGGTCGTTTAACGTGTCAGACATAGAGATCAAATACAACAACAAAAGAGTTCCTGTATCTGGGACTGGGCCAACTCCATTTTTGTCTTTGAGCAACGAAGTGATAAATTATGGAAATAGATGGGGCATAGCAAATAAAATAACTCTAAATGGGCAAATAACAGGCGTTGATTACAGTGCTCTTTATTACGCTCAGACAGGGTTAGTTGATATCTTTTCTTCTTCTTACAAGACTTTAGAAGTTCTAGAAGGCCCAGACGATGCAACGCCAACATACGAAGCTTATCTTTTTTCTGGATGTTCTGTAGAAAACGTTTCGTTTGATCAGGGCGGATATAATAAAATTGTTGGGTATTCAATCGAAATGACTTCTTACCCTTCTGGATTGACTGGTTATTTTAGCGGAACTTTTGGAGTGTTAGACCCTAAAGATGAAATAAGAGTTTCTGAAGATCCGGATGGATTCGGAACAATAACGCACTCTGTAGAGGCTAGGGGATTTGTGACTACTTCAATAGATAATGCAATTAATAATGCTAAAAATTATGTAGCTTCTAGAACAGGGATTTCAAATGTTATAACCACTCCAATAATATCTGGCATTCCTTTGTCTGGATCTGCGTCTACTCCAGTTTTGATAAACATTTCTGAAAATTTAGATCGACTTGGTTTAGTGTATTCAGTAGAAGAGACTTATAAATTTAAATTATTTACAGGAGATACTGAAGCGCAAAATAATTATAATTTTAATAATTACTATCTCACTTCTTATAACACCAGTTTAACATCTGGAGCAGGAGAGGATTTCGTGACAGCATCGATTCAAGGAGAGATAAAAGCTGGCATCACTGGAGACAATGGAGATACTCTAATATCAAATTTAGTAACTCAATTAGGCGTTCTTGACCCATTTAGAATTATATCTGGAAAATATGGCGCTCCAAATGGATTTAATTTTTGTAAAGATCCAATACAATTAACAATAGAAGAAGATTTAAATGCTAGAAAGATTTCTTTTAATGCTTCTTATGATAATTTAGAATTTTATAATTCATCCAACGATAAGTATGTTTATAATGGTTGTTATTTAGATGCCACCATATCTCATTCAATAGATAATCTAACAAAGATAGATACTGTAGAAGTAAAAGGAGAAATCAAATGCAGAGGATCAGTTACTAACAGGTATAATAACTCTTTGTTGTATTTAGCTCAATTAACAACCCCCGGAACCCACGCGACTCAACCAAGATTGTCTGATTTCGTAAATGATTATTATGTGTCTTACTATGACGCTGGATATAGATTTGCTTTAAATACTACCCCTAGTACTCTTGAAGTAAACGCAAATCCTTTGCTTGGGACTGTTTCTATAAACGCTTCTTTTAATAATAAAGATAGCTTTGTGGGATTAACTAACACTGATTATTCAATAGAGTATACCCCATATAATACTGTATTCGCATATGATCTTTCTTGCAATGATTCTTTAAAGCATTTGGCTGTAGATATAAATACTAGAAAAAGAGAAAAGTTAAGTTTAAACTTGACAATATCAAATCCGGGCTCCAGTTCGTCAGGGACAAGCGGGTCTTCAGGAACTGAATCTGCTCTTTTGATAAATAAAGATACTATATATTCTAGTTTTATTACTAATTTTATTTCTTCGTTGATTCAAGACCCTATCAATTTAGACACGCTTCAAACAGAAAACTCATCTATAAACTTGTCAAACAGTTCTTCCGCTGGAGTCTTAGGGTCGGTAGTTTCAGCAGCGAAAACATACTCATATGAATTAAGCGACTCCAACTTGGGGAATAGAATAATAATAAAATCATAATATGAATGAAATAGTAAAATCTGGATTTTTAGATACAATATTTTGCAAAAGAAATTCTATAACTGTCGATTATGACTTTAGAAATCCTTCTTTTACTGGAATTGTTGATTCTACTTCTAAGACTGGGTATCTTTTTTTCAACAATCAAACTGGAGCAGAGTATCAATATTCTGGATCAAAAATTTACGACACTGGTTGCCCGGCTTTGAGTTATTCTGAATCAGCTAGAGTGTCCCAAGGGCTGGTCAGTGGTCAATTTAATAGTTATAATAAATTTAGAATTTTAGGAAATACAGTCTCAGAAGATTGGACAGCTTTTATAGTATTTAAACATTCAGAGACTGGAGCTTCTAATAGCAGCAAAGTTTTGTTTTCTACAAAAGATTACGACTATTCTACTTCTGGATTTGCCGTCGGCATAAATGGATGCAATAGAATTTTTTGCGAACATGACACTCCTGCAAGTGGCAAAAGAATATATACTTTAAATCAAGAACTAGATAACAAAAATATTCTTTCTGTATCTAAAGTGAATACTATTTTGTCTATTGGTCTTCATCAATTTGAAGATGAGTTGAACAAATTATCATCTAACGTCATGTATAATCTTGAAAATTATGCTGCATCTAACAAAATGTATTTAGGTGGACTTGGGGCTTCTGGAATCGACTATAAAAATTACAGTGGAACAATAGATAGCTTTATGCTGTTTAATGTTGGCCTTGGATTTCCAGAAAGAAATACTTTTGCGAAATCGTTCTATTGCTCTTCTTACGATACCGGAGGGTATTACACGGAGACGACTTCATTTATTTCTGTTACCGGAATCGAACTTAGGTCAGTCCCAGTGGCGACTGGAGTTACTGGCTATGTTGAAGTGCTAGCAGGAGTTGAAATAGTAGATGGCGGAACTATTAATAAATACGCATACTCTGGCGTTACCGGAGTAATTTATAATACTCTAGCGATAGAATTGACCGGAACAACAAGCGGCCAGTCAGATATTCTTAATTTTAATCCTCCGAGTGGAATATATGATTATAATTATTCTGTTCCATTCGCCAATTCAAAAATTGTATTAAATGCCAATTTTGATTCATCTTATAAAGAAGTGTATAGTTTCTCAGGAATAAATAATGATGATTTAAATCTTCTTCCATCTTTTGATAACGCAAGTTTGAAATACGCTGTATTAGAAACTGGCGATGGGGAATTCATAAATTTTTATTTGAATGGCGTGGCTCAACCAAATGTGCAAACATTGACCTCAACGATGACTGGAGACTTCGTCGTCTCTGGCAACGCTATAGATTCAAATGGCTTTTTTGATGATAATGATTTTGCTGTGTATGATATTATTTTTGGATCAGGATATATAACTGGATTAACAACAGCCGACATCTCTTCTGGGTCAAAGGCTTTATCAGGGTCTTTTGTAAACAATAGAGATATTTATTTAAATGGCAATAAACTTATATCTGGAATTGATTATTCTGGAGTTGGCGCAAGTGTAGTTATCAACACAGTTAATTTGATAGATGGAGACATTATGCTATTGCCGAGGCATAATATGAACTTTTCTAGATACACTGGCTATAACGATAATAATTTTGACTCATTTCTAAACTTATTCAACGAGCAGGTTTGGGTTAACGGATTAAGGCAAACAAAAGGATTGGATTATTTAAAAGTGGCAGATTTTAGCTTTAAATATTCAACATTTTCTTTGGAACCATTTTCTGATATCATTTATAATAATGATACAGGATTTTTTAACGTGTAACTACTATCAAGGCATATGGCTCAAGTAAAAAACAACAGCGGAATAAATATATCAAGGACTCAGTATCTAGGAGGCAAAGTTGATACTAAGAATTTGGGAAATAGCATTTTCAAAGGATATGTTTATAGCATGACTCTTGAGGTTGGTTTCAGTGGAGACGCGACATCTTTGACTTTGAGTTTGGCGTTAGATAGAACTTTAAAAAATGTAAAATCTAATCTGACAGTAATACAAAAAAGAAAACAAAATATTCAATCTATAAAGTCCTTAATTGCAGCAAAGCAATCAGGAAACACAGGAAATATCGGCACAACATCTACTATTTCTCAAATTGCAGATGATGATTTTGACATAAATGAGAGTTATCTAGGAATAAATACTAGCTACAATATATCTATTGTTGATAATGCTGGAAATATATCATATCAGCTTAAAAATTTTAGAATAGCATCTTATTCAATAAATAAAAAAGACAATCAAAAAATTCTAACTTTAGTAATGCAAGATTTATCTTTTGTTCTTGGAAAGATATATGTTGGAGTACTGGGCCAACAAGTAGCATTAGATGATAGGTCGGAGCTTGTGGCTATAATAGATAAGTTAAAACTTAATTGCCCTGCCGCGGGCCGAGATCCGGGGGGGACAAAGACTTTGTTAAATTATGCCCAGAGATTACATTTTGCTGAATCTCAATTGGCGAAAGAATTAAGAAGATCGTTACCTCTAACAATTGATGTGATAACAGATAATTCAACTTCATCTAATAAATCAAACTATATAATAATTAAAGGACAAAAAGATAAAACCATAGCCAATGGATATGGAGCAGTAATTATTCTAGGAGAAGAAGATTTCAAAGATGCTCCATGCAGTTCTTCTGAAATGATATATTCATTCAAGACCTTGCTTGCCGCCATGGAGGCTCTTGGCATAAAGATTACTACTATACCATTAGCAAGCGGAACAAGTAATGCTAATGGGATAGATACTAGATCTCTTCAAGATAAATCTAGAGGAAGAATAAAGAGGTCTCACGCTGGAACTCTTAAAGAAGTCTTAAACCAATGGTGCGATGAGTATTCTTATTCGTATGTTGTAGATTTTCTTGACGACACGACTGGCGGCTCGTCAGGAACAAGCGGGTCTTCAGGAACGGGTGGCTCTATCACAATACAAGGAATAGACCTATCATCAAGCTTGTCTAAAGAAACTGTATTGCAGACAAAGCTAGATATGGAAACTTTAGAGTCCTCGTCTCAAAATAATAATTTTGTAATCAAATCTCAAGAATTCAATTATGATTTAAGTAAAAAGAATTTAAAATTATACTCATCTTTTTATTACAAAGAAGCTAAGGATAAATCTTTTTCATTCCAAAGCAACCTAGGAGATAGAAATCTAAACGCTATTGATTTAGCGCAATCATTTCCTCAATTTTTCGCTCAGAATAATTTAACTGGTTATGATTTTTGCGGGACAAGAAGAACCTATAATCAAGTTGTAATGTCTGCCGTTTTAGGAAAGTACAGCTCAAGGTTAAGGCAAATATATAACTATTCTATTGGAGCTTATAAAGCTTTAGGATTTATTCCTTTAAATGACGACCCCGAGGTGTCTAAGCTTTACCTTACTAAAGACTCTAATTTAATTTTTCAAGAAGCTATCAATAAGGTTTTAGATATTCAATCGGATATTCTTTACGATAGTCTTGGAGCCCCTATCATTGATTTTAGGTTGGGCTTTTATAATGCTGAATTGGCTGGCCAAGTGGAGAGAGTAGAAGCTTTTATTGCTGATTTTATTGGAAAGCATTACTGGACGAATGAGGAAACAGCCCAAGAGGGGACAATCGCTAATGAATCATACTCAGCTTCATATGAGATACAAACGAACCCTCCCAGCCAAAAGGTGTACGTTGATCAACTATATAAAATACCAGTCTTTCAAGAAGCTAGACATTTATTAGCAGAAATAAATTCTCTATTTAGCAAAAACCAAGGTTACTTTTCTGCTTTTAAGTCTTTCTTGCAATTGAAAGAAGATGCTGTCTCAGCTTGCGAGAAAGCTACTACGGCATATCAATCAGCAATCGGAGACATGAATAGAAACAAGAGCTTTAGATTTTATGTGAATAGAAACTCTGCGTCTTATGGAACTTTTGAGGAATTAATTAAAGACATTCAAAATTTGGAATATACGTTTGCTAATGTGGCTCAAAAATATAAAATAGATTTGGCTGATGTATATGCTCCAATATTTAAAGAACTTTCTCCCGTCTCTATTGCTACCTTGCAAGCTGCTATCCCTATAGATTTATCTAATAGCCCGCTTGGAAATAATACATTTGGATTACTAGCTGGATTTAAAGAAAGTTTAAATATTTTTAAATTTACATTTATTAATGGAGGCATTTTAAATCCTATAGAGTTCCAAAACTCCATTAGAGACAGATGCAATGCTATCAGTGGTATAATATCTAAAGGGTCCGAAGCTAATAAATTGTCTCAGAAGCAGAGCTGCTCTAAAACGGTGCTTTATACAACTTGTGTGCTGCCAGCTGAAAAAGATTTAATAAAAGATGACAACTCAGCTCAATTACAATCCATAAGCCCATCAGCTTATAATTGTCAAGCAGTCCAGATAGATAGAGTTTTGCCTCCAGATTTTATACTCCAATCAAATATTAGTAGATTATTAGTCACTTCTCCCGGTTTTATTAGTTTACAACCAACTGCTCTTGCTTCATTATTTATTCATGAGGTAAGGAATACTGGAGCGCCAATTAAATACAATGACTATAAAGCTTTGCCTAAAAGATTTGAGACGATAGTTTTACCAGCTCAAAATGACCCGAACTATAAAACAAGATTAATCAGCAAAACCACATCGGAAATATATCTCCCATTTCAAAATTTTATCAAAGGTGGCTTAGAAGACTCTAGAGATTTGCAAAGGTTAATTGAAAATGATGGTTTTTCTGTAGATTTATTTGTTAATAATATAACTCCAAATGTCCGAGAACTATTCGGCGATTCGACAATCCCAAGTTATCAAACTTCTGAAACAGTCATAACAGAGGCTGGTGGGGATGGTATTATAATGGATTACCAAGGATACTCAGATGAAGCCTCTCCTAGGCCAAAGTATGAATTTTTATCATTCGAAGCTTTCCATAATGCATTAAAAACATATTATAATGCTAAGGCTCTTTCTTATAATCAACCAAATGTAACTTATTCTGTAGATTTATTTTGTAGCTATGTGGATGCTACTTTAAAGAGTTTGATGTCAGTCAAAAAAGGATTATCTAAGATGAATCTGAGCATTGGTGAGAATGGATTAAATATACAAATAACATATCAAAGCCATCCAGCCAAGCCTTTAAACATGGAGACTTTGATTTATAAAAATAAACCAAATATAAAACTAATAAATACAAATTTCTTCAAATGACAATTTCAGGAAATACATACAGAAATATATTAAGAGACAACAAATTTTCTGCTGACCTCGCGTTATCTTTTCAAAATTGCACTGGCATTTCTGAATTTGGATTTAGTGGAGAAAATAAAACTTATAAATTCTCTTTCATTAGCGGAAAGGTGTTTGATCATGAAAATAGGTATTTTTCATCTTATCTACCAAACTCGCAATTAAATATTTTGACGAACTTCTCTGGGGAAGCTTATGATTATTCTATAGATGGAGATAAGGTTCTTTACTCTGGGTTTAAGCAAGATCTTTTTGCTGAAAGATTTTATTTCAAGACCTCAGGATGTAATGTTCAGGCTTCCTTTACTATAAAAGGAAAAAAACCAACTTGCGTATTGGGTATCCCAGCTAATTTTTATACTGGGCAATTGATTACCGGATATATTACAACAAATTCTTTAAGCGGTATTCGAATTTTCTCTGGATCTTTTGAAAACCAATCTTCTTTTTATTTCAATAGCATAGATACTGGATACATAAAATCTAACTCAAGTGGACAAGTCTTGATTGGTCAAAATGTCACTGGCCTTGGAAATTTCATCACTAGTTTGACGCTCAATACTTCCGCTGGAGACTATAGTCAGCAAGTGAAAATTACTGGATTGGCTGTTCCTTATTTAAATTACGCATTTCAATTAGATTCGGATTCAGATATTTTAAATAATTTATCAACTCAAACTTTTGTTAGTGGAGTAGAGAAAGCGGGGTATGCAAATTTAAATTATTCTTATGATACGAATTATGGAAATTTAATCCCATCATCTTTGCCTATAGATATATCTTTGAGTTATTATACTGGGATAACTGGATACTTTGGGCAAGTGTCGGATGTCTCTATAGTTAGTGGAGGGTATGGATATTTAAGCGCTCCTACAGTTATTTTTAGTGGTGGAAATCCGACTTCAGCGGCCTCAGCGGTTGCTTTATTAGGCTCTACTAGCGTTGATTATACATCTGTGGTTGATGTAAATATTATAGACTATGGTTCTGGATACACATCTGTTCCGACAATAATATTTTCAGGAGGGACTGGTGTTGTAAACAATATCAATCCAATAGTAGCTTCTGGTGTAGCTAGCGTGTCTTCTTATATTAAAAGTTTTTCAGGCTTTTTCTCTTTAGAGACAGGGCTCGACGGAGCTTTAATTAATTATAGAAATCAATCTTATGTTTCTGGATTCAAGTATACTAAAACAGGGTCTTCTGTCAACAACAGTTCAATAATAAATATAAAAACATCTTACACCCCTTCTTTTGATAATGAGATAATGATAGCCAAGCTGTCGATAAGTGGAGTTGATAATAACTTGATAGAAAGATATATAACAGGAGCAAAATAATGGCAAACAATCAAATAAAACATCAGAAAGTAGAAAAAAATAATCCAGTGGTCTGGGTTTGCGACTGGAATGGCTCTAGCCAAGGGCTAGGGACAATAAAAAATACATCTTTATCTGGGGCAGTAATAAGACAATTAGGAGCTGGTACTTTTGATTTATTTAAAGATGATTTTGTTAATTATAAAGCAGGAGTAATCCTATGCATGAATCAAGGCGGGATGTTGAATAAGTTTTTTACAGTAGCCTCTCCTTCAGGAGTAAACTTGGGAGCATACAGAAGCATTTCTGATTCCATCGTGTTCAAATGCGTAAGGATGCCCGGAGCATTCAAGGACCAAAAAAATATATTATCAAGTCCTTACGGTTATGGAGAAAAATTATTTTTAACAGTTTCTATAGAAGACCCGGATACTTTGATAGGAAATCTGGTAGCTCAAGTTCCTAAAGGGGCAGCTGTTTTTAATAGCGGTTCTTCAGGGACTAGTGGATCAAGCAAAAAAAGAATGATTGTAGTATATAGAGATGCAAATATCATAGGCAGATGTCTGAAAGGGTCTGCGGCGTCTGCAAATTCTATTGGAGTATGGAGCTAAAAAATGAGATTTTCTACAGCTAAAAAAGTAAAGATAAATGAAAGCCCCAATCATAATAAGCACAATGCTTTAGCTTTTTCATTCAATCAAAAAATAGCGTCTGGTCTTGGCGACTGCTCTTGGAGAATATTTTATTATGCTTATTCGATGTTCCGAGGCTTAAGAAATCCTCAAGACACTAACTATCCAGCTCAAGATGAATGGTTTAAATTTTACGCTCATCTAGAACCTAAAATGAGTTATGCAAATTTTGGATGGCCAGAATCTCCAGCGGGAGAAGCAGAAGGAGCAAATGTAGCTAATCCATTTATGGCTTGGATTTTTGGAAACAACTCAAAGATAACCAAATCAGATGGAACTAAAGATGATTCTAAAGACAGAATACATGGTTATTGGTCTGAGCCAATCAGATTAGGGGGTCTGTCTATTTCTCAACCTATGACAATGCCCACTAAAATTAGTGGAGACGCAAACTTAAATACTGTCTGGTACGACTCTCAGCTTCAGAGAGGGTGCGCAACTTTTATTCCTGATTTTAAATATTTGCAGAGAGGATCTTCGGAGACTTCATTGAAAGAGCTTTCTCTTGTTTCTTTGGGCATTTGCTCTGCTGCAAGAAGGCATCTGAGGTACGTCATAGAGACTGCTTCTATGGGAAACTATGCCCCTAGCTATGTCCCTGATCGGAATATAAAGGGTGGAGTATTCAGAAAAAAGAATGCCGTAAAGGACCAGAATGAGCAAGCTATATTTTATTATTTAAGTTATTTCAGAGGCACTGAAGACCAAAGAGCAAGACATAATTTTACAAATAAAAATGTTACTGTTGATGGCTTTGATTTTGAGACATTCTTTTCAAGACAGTTCTTGTTAGCTCCGAATTACTCTAAGCCAAGATATGAATTAAATCCTGAAGGAAATGTTAAAAAAGACGCTCTTGGAAATAATAAAGTTAAATATGATAATTTTGGATA
>Ga0181358_1000825_pt1 | contig 14092 bp, 13 predicted proteins | sample Fa13VDMM110SD_FD_130096 | JGI IMG/M metagenome (GOLD analysis project Ga0181358, IMG submission 130096) | Freshwater viral communities from Lake Michigan, USA - Fa13.VD.MM110.S.D | ecosystem: Environmental > Aquatic > Freshwater > Lake | place: USA: Michigan | collected 2013-09-24
TTAATCAAGCTCACGTGTATCCTAAAACCTTGGGTATCCTGAAGGAGATATTCACTAACATCGACGATGATGGAGAATTAGAATTCATGGGAACACTGATGGTTATATCCAGAGCTTTCAGACGTATTGAAAATATACCTTTAGAGGATGAAGCTCTTAAAAGATTAGTAGTGGAGAGTGGAGTAAAAGAAAGTTATTTTAAGGCTATTAAAACAGCTATTAAGTATTTTGAAGAGGTTGAGGAGTATGAGAAGTGCGTAGTGCTTGTTAAGCATTTAGATTTTTTTTATAAGGACCGTTGACTTTTTGGAAAAAATTTATTATCTTTTAATTATTAATTAAATAATAAAGATTAGAAATAGAATAATAACTAAGAAGTAATAATAACAAATATTAAAAAATAATAATACAAAATTATGAGAAACCGCAATCTGTACTTTGCAAAAATTGAAAGCATTGAAGGTAAAATGAAGACCCTTCAAATGATGGTTAAAATGAATCAACCTATCCAAGACTTCATCGTAACTGCTCAACAAATAGAAGATCTTTTACAAGATATGAAAGATATGATTTCAAGAGAGGTTATTTCACCTAACGAGATTTAATATGTCTACAACTAAACACTTAGTACTTACTGCTGAGCAGTTGTTGGAGAATTGGGAGAAGTTCCTAGGTAATGTTGATAACTACATCACCGGAGAAAGAGGGAAAACTCTCAAAGCTTTCTACGAAGAATATGCTGAGAGGTTTGTAACTCTACCTGCTTCTCATAAAAGTGATTATCATAATTGTTTTGCTGGAGGTTATGTAGAGCATGTTAATAGAGTGGTGGATGCTGCTCTTAGCTTACATGGAGTTTGGAAAGACTTCGGAGCTGAGGATTCATACACCGTCGAGGAATTAGTATTTGCAGCTCTTAACCACGACTTAGGTAAGTTTGGAGATTTAGAACATGAATCAGTATTTCCTAATGACAATGATTGGGAGATTAAGAATAGAGGAATGTTATACAAATTCAATCCAGATCTAACCTTCATGACTGTTCCTGATAGAGGTCTGTGGCTACTTTCTCAGCTAGGAATCAAAGTTACAATTAATGAAATGCTAGGTATTAAATTACATGACGGATTGTATGACGAAGCAAACAAACCTTACTATATTTCATATCTAGAAGATCGTAAGTTGAAAACATCACTTCCGTTTGTTTTACACCAGGCAGATTTACTAGCAGCCCGAGTTGAGTATGAAAATAGAGATAAAACACCCTCAACACCTACCAAGCCTAAAACACTAACTAAGAAAGAGCCGATGAAAACCAAAGCTCTATCATCGGTAGGATCGGATAGTTTAAAAAATGTAATGAATAATTTTTTCGAAAGCTAATGGGAATAATTATAGGAATATTAACAGGCCTGCTAATCGTAGCAGGTTTTGTTATTTGGAATCTTCTAATCAAAGTAGAGAAGCAAGAAGATTTAGTTGAAAGATATCAACAATATCTCACATCCGTAGATAGTGCAATTAAGTTAAGTTCAAAGAGACTTAAAGAGATTGACGTTAGAGGGATGTTTAGTTCCGATGATGAGATAGGTTGGTACTTTTCACAAATAAAAGAGATTCAAGAAATCTTAGATGATTTTAAGTTGAAAATGTAATGGCACAATCTAAAAACTATTTTACACAGGAAACGGAAGACGCCATTGTTTTGTACAATCTGACAGAGGACACCCCCACTAGGGATAAGATTTATAATCAAAAAATCAAATACGCCTTTTTTAAACTAACAGAGAATATAATTCACACGTATAAGTTTTACTATACGGAAAACGAATCCCTAGACGACGTACAACACGATGTAACTACCTTCCTACTATCAAAGCTTCACCTATTCAACCCTGAAAAGGGAGCAAAAGCCTACTCGTACTTTGGTACGATAGCAAAGAGGTATTTGATTATGGTAAATACTAAAAACTATAAACGTAGAATCGATAAGGTAGGTGTATCAGAGGTGGAGGATAGTTATGAACATAGTTATGATATAACAGCTGATACGGACGAAGATCTAAATCTTCCTTACTTTATAGATCAGTTTGTAGAGTTTACAACTGATAATCTATACACGCTGTTCGAAAAAGAAGAGGATGCAAAAATAGCAGATGCTATCCTCCAGCTGTTTAAGCAGAGAGGTAAATTGGACATACTTAATAAAAAAGCATTATACATCTATATCAGAGAGCAAGTAGACGTCAAAACTCCTAAAATTACTAAAGTAGCAGGTGAACTACATAAACTATTCAAAGACTCTTATATACGTTATATAGAGGAGGGTTATATTAAATTTTAACAATTTTCATATTTATTTGAAAACATAACCATGAATACGTTAGAAAGTATAGTTTTTGGAACAAAGAAATTTTCTGATATCCTAGAGGAGATCTATAACAACTCCAAAGCAAAAGAGAAGCAGATAGCAGCCTTAATATCAGAATTAAAACCCCTAATTAATGATATAGGTGATGCTACACTTGTAGTTCCTCTAATTAAAGAATATATGGAGGTAGGAGTTAAGAACGATGAGCAACTTATAAAAATGGCAACCATTGTTCAAAGAGCTTTGAATAACAACTCTGGAGGAGATGATAATTCCTTTGGTATGTCTGAAGCTGAGAAGACACAATTGCTAGAGCAAATCCAACAATATAATCCTGGATCTTAATGGCAACTCTGTACGGTATTGGAGGACTAAACTCACGATTAAACGCAAGCGCTCAAGGGCAGTTTACTACTAAACTATCACAAGCTGTTCAAGGAACGATTATTGTAGGTAGGGTTAAATCTATAGTGCTTGAGAGTACACATCCTAGATTTGACGAAGTAGGAGGATGGAATGGCTTAGGTGCTATAGAATTTGATTCAATTATATTACCATATAGCCAAACAAATTCTCCAATTGCTAAACCAGTACTAAGTAATACAAAACTCTACCCACTAGTTAATGAGGTTGTATATTTAATATTACTACCAAACTCAAACCTGGGAGAAACAACAGGAGCATCCCAATATTACTACATAAATCCTGTAGCACTTTGGAATCACCCTCACCATAACGCATACCCAGCAAATCCAGACAATAGACCACCTGAACAACGCAAAGATTACATACAAACAAGCTTTGGATCCGTAAGAAGGATAACAGATAATAGTTCTGAGATAAGTTTAGGTAATACTTTCAAAGAGAGGGCCAACATTCACCCACTCCTTCCATTTGAGGGAGATTACATATTAGAAGGTAGGTGGGGAAACTCCATTAGATTAGGTAGCACTGTCTTAGGAGTTAATAATTGGTCAACATCCGGAGAACAGGGTGATCCAATTACGATAATAAGAAATGGACAACCGCAAACAGCAACTGAAGAAGGGTGGATACCTATCCAAGAGGATGTAAATCAAGATAGATCAACAATTTACCTAACGACATCTCAACAGATTCCAATTCAACCCTCAATTACATCACCAAGCAGTTATGACATTCCACCAACAGCTACCAACTTATTCACAGGACCTCAAATTATACTAACATCAGACCGCTTAGTATTAAATTCAAAAAAAGATAGCATACTCCTATCAGCTAACACATCTTTAGGGTTGGCAGGACGAAGTAGTGTCAACATAACGAGTAGGAAAAGTATAGTTTTAGATAGCCCTAATATTAGATTAGGAAGCACAGCTGCGAAAGAGCCTTTACTAAAAGGACAACTCACAACAGACTTATTAAAAACACTAATAAACAATCTTAATGAGTTTATGAAAGTTTGTCAAGATCAAGCAGTTCCTATTCCTAATCAAAATCCAATACCTCTCACTAAACTCAACCAAGCTTCGATACAAATGTCGCAAGTGCTAGAAGGGCTACTGGAACAAGTGGATCAAATTAAATCACAAACTAATTTTACCACCTAATGTCAACATTTACATATACAATAGCATTGAGAGATAACGCCACAAACCTATACGTTACCTCATCAATAATAGCACCCTTCTACCCTCCAACATCACAACCCTTCTCAGCATCCATAGTAGATAACACATACGTCATACAAACAGACTCATCGACCTTCACAGGCTTGAATGTTGACCGTTCAACTAACGGCATCGTATACCGAACAGCAAACGGCAGAATAATAACAATTTTTAGAAACAAGCAATCACTATTCGAACCAGTATTAGAATATCCACCAGGGATAGGCATAGAATTCATAGCATCATCGCAGACACTTAAATTTTCACTTTTTCAATATCTATCAGATACTCTTACAATCTTTACACCTCAATTCGTAGCAGAAATTTTAACAGAGTTCGAAAAAGAACAAACTAACCGCACCGGAGCTCGAGCAACCACGTACGAAGCAACAGATATAATATTAGTATCGGGAGGCATACAACCACCCACCAATGGATTTAGAATAAAAACACCAGGATACTCAGACTTAACTATTTTTGCAGAAACCCAAACAGGTGTCCCAATTAAACCTGTACAAGGATCCATTGATCTAGGAGTACAAAGAGTACAGCGAGTACAAGCGGATACGGAAAAAGAAGTTACATCCTTTCAACAAGTAGATAGTACAGCAATAAACGCAAACGCTCCTTCACAAGAGAGAGCTAAAGGCTTGGATAAATTAGGGCAGATTCTACAAAAGAAGGGAGCAACACTTCAGAAGACATTAATCAAAGCTATAGTAGCACAAATAACAGCATTTGGAATTTCGAACATAAAAGAGTTAATAGAAGGTAAAATAGATATTAGCAAGCTTCCTAGGATTTGTCCAACACAGCAAAAAATTCTACAATTAATAGCACTTCGCGATAGATACACAACACAACTCAATACGTACTACACCAACATAACAGGTCTATCCAAGGGACTGACAGGGACACAGCAAGTCAGCGAGGCAATAGCTACTGTGATAACAATAACATCAGCAACTAGACAAGCTGCCAACGCTGCACTAGCATTCGTACCTCTAACACCAGGGGCAGTTCCTTCTAGCATCAATATTTTAAAAGATTTAGAAGATATCATTAAGCCTAGATTGGATAAAATTTTAAAAACCGTTCAAACACTGAGCTCTGCAGTAGCCTTCATATCTGCAATTTTAATTGTCATAATACAACTACTACGATTATTGGACATACTTATACAACTGTGCGCACAGGATATAGGAGTACCTTACCAAGCGATTAACACAGAGCTAGCTTTACTAGGAGGCAACACTCTATCAGATTTACAAAATTCAACATCCACAATAGATAATACATACAAAGGTTTTAAATTTGAAATTTTACAAGATACAGCCAACAGCACTAAATATCCTTTACGGTATGCTGTGGGAAAAGATAAGTATGGTGTTATATTATTAAAGAGCGAAGCATCTTTCACTCCAAACCCAAACATACTAATAGATGAGTTAAAATTTATAATAGACAGAGACAACTTATCGGCGGAATAACAATTTAATAAATAACTATTTATAAACATGAAAGCATTAGATTTCAAAAAAATGATCAAAGAAGCTGTACGAGAAGTTTTTCAAGAAGAAATGCGTGAAATCCTAATCGAGGCTGTCAAAAGCCCTAAAGTCCCTGTAGGAACAGGAGGTTATGGCACAGTTACTGAAACAAAAGCCACCACAAGCACAATCTCAGAAGCCTCGAGGAGAGCTTTTAGGGAAATGATGGGAGGAGAGTTTACACCAGGAGCACAGGACACGTTTACATTCAACACAAATAACGTACAACAAGCTTATACCCCACCTCCAATGTCTACAGCAGGAGAAGGCAGCTCACTACCCCCAGGAGAAGTTAATTTGGATCAGATCTTAGGATTAATGAATAAGTAAAATGGCATTTGGAGCAAAACGCATACAACCGATAGATACTAGGCCAGGAACAGCTGTTGGTTTTTCTATTCCTTTTACAGGGAATACTGGGTTTAACTCCACGTATACGACAAGAGATGCTACAAAGACTAACCTAATAAACTACTTCTTAACGAACTCAGGAGACAGATACGATAACCCTTTATTTGGAGGAAACCTTCGTCAATTTATATTTGAGCAAATCCAACAAGATACTTTCGACGATCTCACATCAGATGTTCAAGCAAAGATAGCAGCAAACTTTCCTTCCGTACAAGTTGAACAAGTTTTAATCAACCAAACGAATCAAAACACAGACTACAACACTATCGTAGTTACAGTAAAATATAGCATAATCAACACAGGTACATCAGATACCCTACAAATCGCATTTGGATAATGGCAGTTAACAGAGACATAAAATACATCAACAGAGACTTCTCAGATTTTAGAGAAGCGCTGATTAATTTTACAAGAACATACTATCCAACAACATACAACGACTTCTCACCTTCATCTCCTGGGATGATGTTAATGGAGATGGCTTCCTACGTAGGAGATGTACTATCTTTTTACCTAGATAACCAAGTACAAGAGAATTATTTACAGTTCGCACGAGAAACACCTAATCTATTCCAACTAGCATATATGTTTGGGTATAAACCAAGAGTAACTCAAGCTGCGACAACAACAATCGATATCTACCAACAAGTGCCTGCATTGGCAGGATCTCCTGATTTTTCATATACTCTATACATTCCACAAAATGCAACAATAACAAGTACAACTTCCCCACTAACATCTTTTATAGTACAAGATGCTGTAGATTTCTCTGTATCCAGTTCATCCGATCCAACTGAAGTTACCGTATACACAGCAGTGGGAGGTAATCCTACGTACTTTCTACTAAAGAAAAGCAGAGAAGCAACATCAGCAACTATAAACACAACAACCTTCACATTTACAACACCTCAGAAATTCCAAACGATCGAATTAACAGGGGACAGTATAATAGGTATACTAGACATTACAGATAGTAATGGAAACGTTTGGTACGAAGTGGATTACTTAGCACAAGATGCAGTTTTCGATTCAATCAAGAATACGAATATAAATGATCCTAACTTCTCATCAGCAACCGACACTCCTTATTTGTTAAAATTAAAATCAACCCAAAGACGGTTCGTTACTCGTTTTTTAAACGATACAACATTACAAATACAATTTGGAGCAGGAACTACTGCCGACAATGATGCAACGCTAGTACCCAATCCAGACAACGTAGGATTAGGTTTACCTTTTGGACAATCAAAACTTACAACAGCTTTTGCCCCGACAAATTTTATATTCACAAATACATATGGAATTGCACCTAGCGAGACAACGTTAACAGTTAGATATTTGACAGGAGGAGGAGTTCAAGCAAACGTAGCCGCGAACACATTAACAGTTTTTCAAGGAACTAGATCATTTCTTAATACGCAAAATAACACCGCACTAGCTAATGCGATATTTCAATCACTAGCAGTAACAAATCCAACAGCAGCTGTAGGAGGAGGTGATGGAGATTCAATAGAAGAATTGCGCATGAATACCATGGCAAGTTACAATGCTCAACTAAGAGCCGTGACTCAAAACGATTACCTAATCAGAGCACTTTCTCTACCTGCCAAGTACGGAGTAATCGCTAAAGCATATATCGAACCTACGAAGGCACAAAACCTAACTGTTGGAGAAATTCCATCCGTCTTAGATCTGTACATTCTAACGTATAACATTGATAAAAATCTAACATCAACATCGCAAGCATTAAAGACAAACCTAATCAACTATTTATCGCAATATAGGATTGTTGGAGACTCGGTTAGGGTAAAAGATGGCTTTGTGATTAATATTGGAATCGAATTTGAGATTATAACATTACCAAATTACAATAGTAATGACGTGTTAAAAAACTGTATTCAAAGTTTACAAACACAATTCAAAATTGACGATTGGCAAATGAATCAACCAATTGTTATGAGAGACTTGTATACAACTTTGGATAGAGTTGAAGGAGTGCAATCGGTAAAACAAGTGAATATAAGTAATAAAGTAGGAACTGCTGATGGGTATTCCCAATATGCTTACGATCTCCAAGGAGCCACGTTAAATGGCGTGATCTACCCATCATTAGATCCGTCGATATTCGAAGTAAAATACCCCAACTCAGATATAACAGGTAAAGTAGTAACTCTATAACAATGGCAATATACAAATTATTCCCAGAAAAGGACGCAACATTATATTCACAGTATCCAACATCCAATACTGGAATAGATGAGATATTAGAAGCAAGTATAATTCCTTCTCAATATAACTTACTAACCTCACTACCACAAGCATCTCGATTTTTAATTAAATTCTCACAACAAGAAATACTCAACATCAGCTCAAGTTTGATAGCAGGAACATCTATCTTCTCAGCGAGTCTAAAATTATATGCAGCCAACGTAACAAACATAAACCAAACAACTACCCTACAAATATTCCCAGTATCAGGTGCTTGGAATAACGGAACGGGTAAGTATGGAGATACACCAGCTACAACAAACGGAGTTAGTTGGTTATATCGAAGTTTTGATGGATCTAATGCATGGTCAACAGCATCCTTCACAGCAGGAAGCACAGGATCATTCCCTTCAACAAATCCAGGAGGTGGTACTTGGTACACTACAGCAGCCTATACAGCATCTCAGGTATTTGAGTATGCAAATCCTACAGACATTAATGCAAACGTAACAAATACAGTCAATGCTTGGTTTAATAGTGCAATTAGCAACGATGGATTTATTCTAAAACAGCAAGACGAGTTTATAGATAGTAGTAGTTATGCTGCTACTTTGAAATTCTTTTCAATAGATACAAATACAATCTACCCACCTTGCTTAGAGTTAAAATGGAGAGACTTTGCTTATAACACTGGATCAAATCCTACGATAACAGGAAATAACATCTACATTAGTTTAGAAAGCAATCCAGGATACTTCAATACACAAGCTGTAAATAAGTTTAGACTGAACGTAAGGCCAAAATTCCCAACAAGAGTATTTCAAGTAGCACCTATATACACAAACAACTACTATTTACCAACATCGTCCTATTATGCAGTGCAAGATGTTGACACCAACGAATATATTGTGGACTTTGATAATACATTCACACAGATAAGTGCAGATACAACGTCATCCTACTTTACACTGTACATGAATGGATTAGAACCTGAAAGATATTATAAAATTTTGATCAAAACTATTTTGGAAGGTAGTACTTATATTATAGATGAGAATTATTATTTTAAGATTGTTAAGTGATGCAGAATATAGATCTTACTAAACAAGTTTTCCAAAAACGTCAATACACCAAAGTGGTGGATACAACGTTTTCACAATTAGTTCCTCAAACAGTGGAGTTAGTTGTATCGGCATCACTACCAACAGTAGATCAATTTTTTAGCTATTATAATCAACTATTTTACGATATTCCACAATTCGGTACAACAAATTCTCACCAATATCTAATTGAACAAAGCACAGCTTACATAGGCAATGTTCAATCCGATGAGGATGTGCAAGCGTTGCTAGATGAAATAAATGAGCTTAGATCTGAAAACCTGGAGTTAAATAGACAGGTAGCTCAAGCTCAAACTACTCAAACAAAGGAACAAGCAAAACAAGCATTAGATGCAATTAGTTAAGATAACGAATACAGATCCAACCCAGTTCGAAACCCAGACATACTCACCAGAGGATGTTGCGGTCATTACATCGTTTGAATTAGCTGAAACTTTTAATACTACGACAGATTACGTAGAGTATCACCTATACAACGGAGATCAAACATTCCTATACACAACACCAGACTCAACTACAACTAACTACAGGATCTACGATTCCAAAATATCTCTAGATCCAGAAAAAGATGCACTGGACACACAACCATCAGACGGTTTATATTACGCAATTTACAACTACCATACTAATCTAGTATACTCATCTAATACATCTACATTTTTCATAACTGAGATATCAAACGATCGAACTGAGATTCGTTTAGACACAAATACAATTTCAAACGAGCAGTTAGAGCTAGGAGTGACTCAAGTTCTTGAAAAAATAGCAAATGCGGAGTACTACTATGACTTTTTAGTCAACTTGGGAAGTAATCGACTACTAATTGCAAACAATATATTATTAGATACATCAAATCCTGATAACTATACTGTATTAGTTAAGCTATACGAAGCTTTACCATCTGATGTAGCAAACTTAACAGAACTGTGGTTAGTTGAGCAAGTAGCAGAACCAACAGCGTTTGTGATAGATATATCAACTATGTTGGAGGAGGTTGAGCAAGGAGTGCGGATAAAAGGACCTAACTTTAACCTACAGCTAAGTGATCAAGTAAGTAATCCAACAACACAGGCAAACTACACTACATTAGTAAGCTCAAATTCACAAACAGGAACAGGAAGTTTGCTGTACCAATTAAACAGCATCCTTCAAGAAAAGGGAATTACTCTAAACATTGATTATAGTGATTATACAAACTTTGTACACTTTTCTTCAATCCAAACTCGTTTAGAGAATTTTTACTATAAATTAACACTATTAGAACAATATCAAGCATCTGCTAGTAGAGCTACAACCAATAACATATACGTATCAGCATCAAATACAATACTACAAAATCAGATAAATGACATTTTAACAAATTTCGATGGATATGAGTATTACCTCTACTATGAATCGTCAAGTACGACATGGCCAAAAACAAACTCAACTCCACCGTATAAAAACAACTTAACAACCAATGGCGCAGCACAGACATGGCTAACTAGCCAACTAGTTTCTGCTAGTGCTTACGACGAGTTAAATAAAGATGCATTAATATACGCCATACCTTCCTATTTGAGAGATGATCCCGCGAATGCGCAATTGGAATTGTTCATAGAGATGTTAGGACAGCATTTTGATTTGCTATGGACATATACAAAAGACATTACCAACAAATACAATGCAGATAACAGGCTAGACTACGGAATATCGAAGGATTTAGTAGCAGATGCTTTGAGAGATTTAGGTATAAAAATATACCAAAATAACTTTTCAACTCAAAACCTATACTCCTCTCTACTAGGAATAACACCTTCAGGAAGCCTACTTAACATCCCTAATGCAACAACAACCTTGCCAGCAGGTACAGGGCTAGAATATATAAACACATTTATTACAGCATCTCCAACAAGTTCTCTTGTTCCTTTAGATGATGCCAATAAGGAAATATATAAACGTATTTTCCACAACCTACCGTATCTACTAAAGAAGAAGGGTACAACCGCCGGATTACGAGCATTGATTAACATCTATGGTATTCCCGATACTATTCTAAGAATTAATGAGTTTGGAGGTAAAGATAAAACTAACACAAGTGATTGGGATAATTGGCAGAATACTTTTAATTACGCTCCACAAGTAAGAGAGGCTTTTTTAACATCATCGGCAAGGTTACAAGGTGATGGATATATGCCTAATACAATCATGCTTAGGTTCAAAGCACCTTCTATAGTAACTGGCGATATATCTCCTTCTACACCTTATAGCATTCTCCTTGGAGGACAGCCAACACCAAATGCAGACTCATCAGCACTAGTACTAGAATACACAGGTTCAGGGACCACTTTACCACCCTACTCAGGATCAACTTTAGATCCTTATTATCAATACGCAACATTGAGGTGGATACCCAACAGCGGCAACCCGACGGTGTCAGCTAGTGTATATTTACCATTCTTTAATGAAGATTGGTGGAGTGTAATGTTAACCTTTTCAGAAGGCACAAATACTAGATTTGAGCTATACACGACTAGTTCGTTATTTGTAAAGCAAAAAGGAAAGTACCAAGGAGATAATTATATAAAATACCAAGCAAGCTCTTCCATAATCCAAACAACTGTAGTATCGGCGTGGTCAACTATCCACCTCAATCCACAATTATACACCATCAGCAGTACCGATTACATCAATTTAACAAATATACAATATCAAGAGCTCAGATATTATAATACGAAAATATCAGAAAGTGTATTTAATGATATAGTGATGAATCCTCTCTCGATTGAAGGAAACGAGTTATCAGGATCACAATCAAGTTATACAAGTCTTAGATTTAGAGCTCCCTTAGGTACTGATTTGAGAACAGATTATATCGAAGAAACAATACTAACCTCAATTCACCCAAGTGTAACAGGATCTAATGTGGGAATACCCACAGCATCTTTTAGTGACGGAACTTCAAGATATGCAATAATTAGCCCTCCAATATCCACAACAAATGTAGAATTTATTTACCAAGACCAACCCAATGCTGGTATAAAAATTCCAATTTCCGATAAAGTAAAAATCGGATCTCAAATACTACCTACAGGAAATACACTCTCACCTTATATTTCAATCCAACAAGACTTACCTATAAGTTCAAGTTACACAAAAGATATAAACTACATTGAAGTAGGATTTTCACCACAAGATGAAGTAAACGATGATATACAAGAGCAGTTAGGATTTTTCAACTACGGAGATTATATTGCAGACCCTAGACAAGCATCATCATCAGCAACATCTTATCCCGACTTAGATAAAATAAGAAATTACTACTTCCAAAAATATTACAAAAACAATAACCTATTTGATTATATTAGATTAGTGAAATACTTAGACAACTCACTATTTAAAATGATCAAAGACTTTACACCAGCCAGAGCAGGGTTAGCAACGGGTGTAATCGTTAAACAACACATCTTAGAGAGAAATAGATATAGAGCTCCGCAAGTAGATTGGGAAGATCAACAATACACAGGATCGGTAGGATCTCTATCGACGGGATATGCCACAGGATCTAAAGTGTATACCTTCACCGGAGGAACAGGAGGATCGTTACCAACATTAACAACAATCACAGGATCAGGGTTAGATTCAACAATTTCACAAAGCTGGAGTGAAACGGTCCTAACTCCATTAGGATCTAATACAATTATTCATGATAATTTAGAGGAGTTTTATAATGGACAGTTTGAAGGAACTGTTGTCACAATTACAACGGGAAGTTTAATTGATAGTGATTGCCAACAATTCCTAGATGTTGATACAACAGAAGTGCAATACAAACCAATCCTGTACAAATCCTTCAGCCAAACCACATTCCTATCATCAGACGTTACCCCATCCGCAGGTGAGATATTACTATACTACATAACAGAACAAGTCCAACAAGGATCTCCAGATTCACAACAATCTCAAAGATCTAATCAAATACAAAGTACACAATAATGGCCACAGTAACTAGATCTGGTGTTAAGTATATTAAAGTGTCTAAAACAGACGCTTTAGGAAATAACTATGATAATTCTTGGAAGTTAAATAGCAGTATAAAACTAAACTATTCCGTTGAAGGTTTAAAGGAGTATGCTGTAAATACTATTACCGAATACCCAACTTATTGGCTACTGGGATTAAATTACGTAGACACAACATCATCAATCCAAGGAGCCAAGAACTACAAATTATCAGCATCCCTAGACGCAGATACATACGTTATAACCGCAGGATCCACATTAAAACCCGTAAGCTTTACCCCTTTCGTAGACAGCTCAGGATACTACAACACAACTACCGATGAGTATGTGTTAGGAGTGACTACCAATATACCAATACAAGTAACAGCCTCGCTATATGTTGAAAATACAGGAGGCACTACAGCAGGAGTAACAGCAAGTATGACGGTAAACGGAGGTTTAGAGCAACAAGAGAGAAGAGACATCTTAGCAGGTAATGCTTATACATTTACACTAAATCTTACATCCCAAACTTATAAATACGGAGATGCTATATCAGTAGAAGTAGCAAATAAAGCAGGAGGGCCATCAGTAAGCTTGCAAAAATCAGGAGGAGCGGGTAAAGAAACCTATCTATTCGTAACACAATCCATAGCACCCGCATCAAATACATTAACAATACTCAACCCATTTTTTACAGAACCTTTTATAGGAACAGATTGCGATGTAACTTATGGCTGGGCAGATCAAGTTCCTTATAGTCAATATTACATGGATGTAGACTACGCAGATAGTGCAACAA
>Ga0181358_1000826_pt1 | contig 14085 bp, 17 predicted proteins | sample Fa13VDMM110SD_FD_130096 | JGI IMG/M metagenome (GOLD analysis project Ga0181358, IMG submission 130096) | Freshwater viral communities from Lake Michigan, USA - Fa13.VD.MM110.S.D | ecosystem: Environmental > Aquatic > Freshwater > Lake | place: USA: Michigan | collected 2013-09-24
GTACCAACCTCGCGATGCGTACTTGTCACGGATAGGGACGAGTACACCTTCTAAGTTGAAGTATTTTTCAAGGTGTGAAACGATGAGTTTGTTGGGTGCAAATGTGCGTTGAACACCGTGACGGAAACCTGAAAAACCTCGCTCATTAGGGTGGTTCTGTTTAAGTTGAAGGAATGCTTCCAATGGGTCAACCCCATTTCCTATTGCTACGCCCCATGCTGTTGCTGTTGAACGGGAAATTCCCGCATGACAGTGAACGAGTAGTTTTGGGACACCAATTCCAAATTCCATCAATTCGCACACATTTTCATATGTCGGACCGCCTGATGTCAACATTGAGGTATCTCTAAAGTCCACGACTTTATGCAACGGGTGACCGAAGTCGCTGACCTCGTCAGCCTGTGGACCCGCTGTGATAACCGCATCATATTCATGACATTCGTCAAGTGCCTCTTCGAGGTTCCTGACGGTAGGTAATAGGATTAGGGTTTGGGATAGTTGTTGAGTGTTTCTAGGTATATTATTCATACCGTAAGTTTATCCCTACCCACACGGTTTTGCAACCCCCACCCCAGAACCCTTTAAATAGGGCTTTTGGGGAAAAATGTTTATTTGGGTTGCTTAATTATTAAACCACCTGTATTATTCAGTTTAAGCAATAATGCTAATTAGACAAAAATAGGAGCCAAAATGGCAACAACATATGAAAAGGTAAAAAAGCAACTCGGGGTTACCCGTGGTCGCAAGCGTCTCCCTGAAGATGAGCGAAACAGGCGAGCAGAACTTCGAAAGATTGAGTCAAAGCGCAAATTGGAAGCAAAGCGACGCGCATCATTCGTCCTTCAGAACCGTTACAAAGAAGAGTTTGACGCAGTCTTTGAGGAAGAAATGAAAGTCCTTAAAGCGGAAAACAAGTTCGCACCCAAAAAATAAAAGGGTCAAAGTCTCTATGCCCCCTCGCATAGAAGGAAAAGAGCGCCGAAAGGCGCTCTTTTTTTTATGTCCCTGAGAGGTTTGGTAACGGCTACAATTAGTTATGCCCGAATACATATATGGTGATATTGAATTTTTAAAGGCTTCCTCCGAGCCTTGCATTGTTTGCGGAGACCCAAGTGGCAACTGTGTGCCTGACGAACATAAACCACCAGTGTCAATATTTGGTTTAGGTCTATTTAGTTCCTTAGACAACAAACAAACATTTCGTGTTGAAGAAGATGTTTTTGAAATAGAAGAAATATCTCCCGGTGCTTTTACGAAAGTAAAAAAATTCTCTGTAGGTCAAACAATATCTTTAGAAGAGGCGCGAAAGCACAACCTTACAAGCAACTAGGGTTTTACTGAAAATCGTTTGTGATGTAAGATGGTTCTCTATCTAAATTGACGCTGTCCAGAAAGAGGCATAATGACCGCTGTAATTACTCAAGAATTTGTTGAGCGCTACAAAACACAAACACCACCTTGGGGGTTTAGTGGTCTTGGTGAAGTCGTTTATCTCCGTACATATTCGCGCCGTTTAGAAGAACTAGACCGAAATGAAACTTGGGCAGAAACGGTACAGCGTTGCGTCAACGGAGCAGTTGAAATTGGAACGCCGTTAACTCAAGAACAAGCAGAAAAACTGTATGACCATGTCTTTAATCTTCGTGGTTCTTTTTCAGGTCGTGCACTATGGCAACTTGGTACACCGTTGATTAAGCAGTTCAACGCCGCTTCGCTAAACAACTGCTACTTCGTAAACATTGAAAAAGTTGAAGACTTTGAATTCCTTTTTGACCACCTCATGCTTGGCGGTGGCGTTGGCTTCTCCGTAGAGCGAGCAAAAATACATGACCTGCCAAAGGTGCTCCCAAATGTGAAAATCACTCACGAGCGTTCAAATGATGCTGACATCATCGTGCCTGATTCGCGTCAAGGTTGGAGACGACTTCTCCACAGTGTTTTGAAGTCATACTTTGACACAGGAAAATCTTTCTCATACTCAACGATTCTTATTCGTGAGTTTGGTGCACCACTCAAAACATTTGGTGGCACAGCAAGCGGACCCGGTGCACTCGTTGACGGAATCGCAGACATTTGTAAAGTAATGGAAAATCGTGAAGGAAAAAAATTAAGGTCTATTGATGTTTTGGATATTTGCAACATTATTGGTCGCGTTGTTGTTTCCGGCTCGTCGCGTAGGTCGGCGCAAATAGCAATTGGCGACCCTGACGATGTCCTGTTCTTGCGAGCAAAGAATTGGGCATCAGGAGACATTCCTGCCTACCGTGCTAACAGTAACAACAGCATCTATGCGGATTACTACGACCACATCATGCCTGAACTCTGGAAGGGCTATGCAGGCGGTGGCGAGCCATACGGTCTAGTTAACCGACGCTTGGCACGCAAGTTTGGTCGCCTTAAAGAAGAACGAGCCGACAAGACAATTGAGGGATTCAACCCATGTGCCGAAATCGGTTTGGGTGACGGAGAATCCTGCAACCTTTCAACTATCTTTCTTCCCAACATTGAGAGCGTTGAGCAGTTCAAGGAACTCTCCGAACTTCTCTATATGGTTCAGAAGCAAATCACCCGTCTCGCTTATCCGTACGCGAAGACGAACTCAATTGTTTCCAAGAACGCCCGTCTCGGTCAAAGTATCTCAGGCGTGTTGCAGGCATCGGCAGAGCAGGTTGCTTGGCTTGATGACGCATACAAGCACTTGGATGAATTTGATGTCAAGTATTCTAAAGAAAAAGGATTTCCTCGTTCGGTCAGACTGACAACAGTTCAACCGTCTGGGACGCTCTCCTTGCTTCCCGGAATCACGCCGGGCATACATCCAGCATTCGCACCGTATTACATCCGTAGAGTCCGTTTTGGAGCGTCTGACGCCCTTGTAGACGGCTTGCGTAAGCGAGGACATAAAGTCATTTGGGATATTGGTTTGGACGGCAGAGAAGACCACCTGCGATATGTCGTTGAGTTCCCTTGCAAGTCACCAGACACCGCAATTCTTGCCGAAGACATGACAGCAGTTGAGCAACTTGAATGGGTAAAAAAGATGCAAACAGAATGGGCGGATAATGCTGTTTCTGTAACTGTGTATTACCGCAAGGAAGAACTTGAACAAATAAAAGAATGGTTGTCAAAGAACTACGACACTGGTGTCAAATCGGTATCATTCCTTCTGCACGCAGACCATAACTTCCCGCTTCCTCCATACGAGCAAATCACGGAACAGCAATACAACACACTTGTATCAAAGATTGACACAAGCATCGCGCTTAGCCAAGCATCAGGTCTTGATTTGACTCTTGAGGACTGTGCAACGGGAGCATGCCCAATTAAGTAATGTTCGCAGTCCTGAAACAACTTGGAGCGCATGATATTTATGACTCTGCCGTGGACAGGATTAAGAAACATGGCTTTTCTAACTCCGACACCTATGACCCCTATTCGGGGGAAATAGATGTTTGGGGTGCTCTACTTCTCGCATGTGGGGCATCAGAAAAGTTACTTAAAACTGGTGAAACGGAGCCCGAAAAATGCGGGGTTCCGCCATACATGTGCTCACGAGCACGGTTTTTTTGCGACTATCTAGAGTTAATAACCGATACGGAAATCGGTGAATGGTGCTCCACGCACACCAAACAAGACGCAATATCTCTTCTCGGCACCGCTGGAGACAGGGTCGCCGTTACTTTTACTCAGCCAAACTGAGCCCATATATAGTTGTTCCCCCACAGACCTGCACGGATGTGGGGGAACAACTACTTGTCGGGTTTAAATTTTACGGATGAACTAGTCACCCGTTAGTAAATCAACTTACTACTGAACCTGGGTGGTCTCCGCGGAGAACCGCAACGCTGTGAACATCAACACCGTCTTGGTCTCCTGCTTGGTCAATTTCAAGAAGTGCTGTCAAGTTTGAACCTGCAACTGAGGAACCAATTTGTGCCACAACGAGGAACAACAAGTCATCTTCTGCAATCTCATTTGCACCATCAGTTGATGACATAGTTGCTGATGCCGAAGTGCCGCTGATTGCGATTGAGAAAGTTCCAACAACCGTTCCAGAGGTCGAAGTCTTGCGAACCGTTCCTGTGAGTGCCGCGCCAGTTGGTGCAGTTCCAACGGCTACGGTAATTGCGCGAACGCGACCAGCAAAAGGAACGCGAGCAACTACCGAAGAAGAAGTTGTAACAGCACCAGTGACGGTGAGTGGAAGAAGAGTAGGGGCTGATGCTGACATTTTGACCTCCAAGTCAAAGGAAATACCTGTGTACGTAAATAATACAACATTTATCAGTCGTCAGAATGAACCCCAAAAAGAGACGGTTGAATTTCCTGCGAGAGCAAAAGTAACCTATTTTTTTCTTTTTCCTCAATCAGTCGTGCTGTGGCAATCTGAGCATATTCGGGGTTCAATTCACAGCCTAAATAGTCTCTACCCAATCGCTGTGCTACAACACCTGTCGTTCCAGCACCAAAAAAAACATCCAAAACAGTGCAGGGGACAGTCTCCTCTGTCTCGCATTTGCACTCTTTTTCCCATCCAAGGGTTTCCGTTTGCGTGTATCCAGCATCGCCCTTGCCGTTGATTTCACCATATGCGCCGTTGTAGTTATTCGGGCGATACCTTGAATCGGTCTCAGGAAGTTCGTTGCGTGCTATCCGTGTCCTTTGGACAATCCTCTTCAGAGGCGACCCACATTGAGCACAGCAACCCATTTCGCTCGTACCAGCAGAGATGCACGGCTCTATCAAGTCCTGTGGAAATGTTGCGAAGTGAGCCCCTTTGAAAGGTTTTGTTGTGACTGTCCATACTGACCTCTTGTTCCTGAATTCACCTGTTGAGCCATGCATCGTGTTACGGACACCTGCCTCCCTGCGGGAATCGGCACGCGAACCACGGTCATCGTTAGCGTACTTCGCTGGTTCTTTAATGGCAAGATAATCAAAGAAATAGTGACCCTTTTTAGACAACAAGAAAATGTACTCATGCGCCTTGGTGCAACGGTCTCGCACCGATTCGGGCATTGGATTCGGTTTAGCCCAAATAATGTCTTGACGCAAAAACCATCCATCAGCCTGTAAAGCAAACGCCACACGCCAAGGGATTCCAACTAAATCCTTGGGTTTGAGTTCGCCGTCATCACGCCCGATTCTCGCCCTGAAGTCTTCGTTTTCGCCACCCGCATTTGAAGCATTGGTTGATGCGATTGACTGTTTCCAGCCGTTGCCGTTACTGCCAGCGTAAGAATCACCAAGATTAAGCCACAATGTGCCATCGTCACGCAAGACACGACGCACTTCACGAAATACTTCAACCATGTGTTCAACATACTCATCAAATGTTGGTTCTAGACCAAGTTGGCTATCTTTGCGCATTGCGCCACATCGTGGGCATTGAACTTTATAAATGCCGTCACCGATAGCGCCTTCAAGAAGTTTCTGCCCTGTCGTACAACTTTCGCTGAACTTGCTGTCTCTCTTGTGGGAACAAGTTTCATCCCCACCAATCCAAGTGGCAGTTCCATAATCTCGCAGACCCCAATACGGTGGAGATGTCACAACACAATGAATACTGTTGTCGGGTAACGAGGCTAATGTTTTCCTAACATCACCAAGAAGAATATTGCTATCAATACTCAAAGTACTGACGGGCAGCACGCTATTTTCTTCGGTCATAAATTCCCCTCGGTAGCCCCATCATATGGGGCTAATACTACTTGCGAATCTTAAACCACGCAAGCATTCTTTTACGCAAAGAAGCAGATTTAATATCGTTTGCTTTAATCACACTTGACTCAGCAATTGACTTGAGGAATCGTTCGCTGTCAACGAAGGTAGTTGGCTTTACGTCCTGAAGAACAGTTTTGTTGGCAACTGTTTCCTCAGTCTGCAAGGCAACTGTCTTTGCTTTTGCCTTTGATGCAGTCTTCTTCGTGGTCGCCTTTTTCGCTGAAGCCTTCTTTGCTGTGGTCTTCTTTGCAGGTGCTTTTTTGTTCGGTTTTTGTGTCATATCAAAATATTAGTCTGAAGATTGTGACGCAAATGCAACCTTCATTTTGTGAGGATTACCATACGGTAGGGTTTGTAAATCATGTTTACAGGATTCTATGAGACCGAAATGGACAAGTTGGCGCTATGCGTGGAGTCCATAAAGGGAGCAAAATCGGCTCTCGTTAAAGAAGACGGAATAGGTTCTGATTTAAACATTAATATATTTGGATGGAGAAAAAATGAAATTGTGGCGATTCTTCAACTGAAAAACACCTTTGATACACCCAAAGAGGAGCGCCTCACCAAGATAATAGAAGCATCATGCATCGTTCGGCAGGGATGGGGAATTGATGAATACACCATCGCGGCTGAGGGCTACTGCTCTATGTCCCCTGAGGAAACACACGGAAAAGACCTAGCCGTACTGTACGGCGAAAACAAAGTGCCTGTAAAAGAATGCATATCTTTCACTCATCTCACCAGTGACGACCACACCTTCGTGGCGTTGCCATACCTAGCAACCGTTGGAAGAGTGGTGCGGTTTGAGGATGTTCTCCTCTACGACGGTGGGAAAGCAATGAGGGACATTCAGTTTGCGGCTGCTCTAAAAGCCTCGCTCAAAATACCGTCGCAACCAGTTGACCAAACCATGGACAGAGATGTTTATTTTGGTACTTTGGCATCCGCGGTCATGCACTGTGGTTTTGAAATTTTCTACAGGGATGATTTTTAGAAGCGATTTAAATGAACCCTGTTGAATTCTTCTTTGAAAATGGTTATGTTGTGTTCCCAAGGGCTATTGACCAAAGCCTCATAGACGAATATGACTTCGCTTGGCAGAAAGAAAACTCCACCAAAACCGACCAATATGGAAATAATTTTGGGTGGGATAAAGAATCAGAGTATCTCAAGCACCCCGAGGTGATGGATTTGATGTGTAATTCAATAATTTCTGAATTTTTCAGTCAGATAAAACTTGCCGTCGCACTGCACCGCGTAGACACATGGTCAATGAGTAGCGAAAAACCTTGGCACCAAGACTCCACATACTCAAATCCAGCCGCTTTCAATAACTACATAGGGGCTTGGGTTGCCGTAGAGGATGTTTCGTACGAGACAGGACCATTTCAATTGATACCAAAATCGCACACATGGGACATAAACAAGCATGATGCCTACTCAAGGGAGGGAAATGGAGAAACGAGGGACGGGAAATGGTACAACTTTGAAATTGAGAAGCAAATTGAAAAAAACACCAAAGTTGAATATTTTACATTTCTCGCCCAAAAAGGCGACCTATTGATTTGGCACGGAAACCTTCTTCATCGCGCCTTAACGCCCGTGAATAAAATGGCAACAAGGAAAGCCGTAATAGGTCACTATACAAATTCAAATCAACACGAAGAAGCAATTGATTACGGATACGAAACAAATCTTTCAACTTTGCAGTGTAACGAAAATATTAAACAGTGGAAAAATTCGGGCTACTTCTTTGATTTCCCCACGAACTAACTTATTCCAAGTTTGTATCTACCTCTTTCACAGATACATCCTCAACGATGTCGGCATCTTGAATATCCGTACCGTCGCTAAGCGCAGGAAAATCGTTCAATAACTCCCTGATTGTTTCCTTTGGTAAAATTCCAGCGTCAGCCATCAAAGCGAGCAACTTCTTGCCCTCCGCTTCCGAATCAAACTTTTCAGCCTGAACGACCCCGGGTGCACCAGCAAGAACTGCACGCAACGGTGAACTTTCCCGAACATCCATCTGAACATTGACATTGGTCTGTTCCATGCCCAACAACTTCGCCCGCCTGTCAATAATAGACAAAACAGTAGAAACAGCCTTAATGTCAGGTTCTATAGAAACCTCTGTACCGTCATCCATTTTCTGCTTTCGGTGTTGCGTCATCGGCCAGATTGCGGACTGTAGGGCGTCCAACCTCTCTAATTCCATCTGCAAAACTTCAGGATAGGCAAGAAGCGCCTCTTGGTTTAACTTACCTAATTGCCTACGAATGGAATGAGACACATTGGAGGTACCGATACCAAAGCGTCGCGCTATTTCTGAAATAGGCACGCCAGCCTGCCTCATCTTAAAAATGCGCAAATCGCGTTCAGCGAGAAACTCTCTAGTTAAACCCTTTTCAGCCATTGCTATATCGCCTTCATAAATTCAAGAACCTCAAATGGGAAAACTTTTCCTCTTCTCATCTTAGTTGGAAATTCACGCACATCTCGCGCCCCACGGAAATGGCGAACATCGTAGACATAATCGCCAACAGCAGTTGGGTCGGGTGTTAAGGAAAGACCGAATTCCGGCCAGCGTGACCATACGGCTGAACCAAAAGGTCGCAAATCTCTTGTGCTTGAACTTGTACCGAGAGGGGCGTGATGCTCAAGCCACAAAGCACATTTGTAGTAGTCGCGCAACATGTCAAAATACTTTGCGACCTCCACCGTTACTGCCTCTGATGTTCGTCCGCCGGGGTCAACGAATGATTTGTAGATGGGACCGAGGAGCAACAGGTCTGGTCGTATTGTCTCAACTGCCTCTTCAATTATCGCCTTATCGGACGCCCTCATCAAATCAACACCTGATGGCTTGATGAGAATATGGCACTCAGGTGCGCCTTTGAGATACCCGAGATGCTTGGATGCTCCAATGATGCTTGCTGATGAACGACGGATGATTTTCTCAGGGTTTTCTAAGTCAATAGTTAGAGTACGAATAGGTTTCATTCTCGCCATCGTGAATGGGTGAATGCCGTAGGCACTGCAAATAGCAATTTGACGAGCAAGCATTGTTTTACCAACGCCTTCCGCCGCGACGACGATTACCCTCTCGCCTCGTTCAAGAACATTTGGGATAACCCAGTCGTATCCATCTTCAACTTCTTCTAAAACAAGATCTGACCAGTTAACAAGTCGTCCCTTATCAATCTTGTCCTCAAAACCAAATGAGCCGATAAGCATTGACGCTTTGGCTAAACGAACATTTTCGCTTAAATCTTCTCTTACTAATAAATTTGAAATCTGCTCAGCAAGGGAAGTAAGCGGTGTTGTCGCTTCAATGATTGCGTCAGTTTGCTTTTCTTCTTCTTCGTGCTCTAAATCTTCTTCAATAGGTTCAGCATCTTTTAATTCAACCAAATCATCTAAAGTTCCGCCAGAACCAAGAAGTTCTGAAACATCTTTAAAGTTGCTTGGTGGAACCCAAGAGATAACAGTGCAACCGTTTTTCTCTAAGGTTTTGGCAACGGTTTTTCCATGTTCTCTGCCGACGCTGTCGTTGTCAGAGATAATCCAAACAGTTGCGCCCTCTAGTGCCTTGGTGTGAATGTCTAACCATTTGCCTGCACCATTAGGGGGTGTGGTGGCGCAAAAACCAAGTTTGACCATATTGTCAGCATCTTTTTCACCTTCAACAAGCCAAATCAAATCGCCAGTTCTTTTGGCTTCAATTACCTCAGGAAGGCGATACAGGACTTTTGGAGTGTCATCTAATGTGTAGAGATACTTTCCGCTGTTGGCGGGGTCGGGTCTTCTTTGACGGAAAGTTTTCTTTCCCCATTGGTCAACGAACCGTTGCTTCTGAAATAGCAGTTTGCCCTTTTCGTCACGGTAGTCATATGTTGCTACGAGGGATAATTTTCTTTCTTCAGGTCTAGGAGGATAAAGGTCTATCACTTTTAGGTTTACTGCGTCACAGATTTCAACGACCGAACAACCTGAACCTCTATGACATGTAACAAGAACTTTGTCGTCTTGTCCTAAAGCGACAGATAGGGATGGGTTGTTGTCGTCGTTACGGCACGGACAACGCGCTTCCCAACCATTGGATGTTGGACGAACACCGTTTAGAAGAGAAAGAAACTTGTCAACATGTTGAGGATTGGAAGCATTACCCATTCTTTAGTTGCTCAATTTGTTTTTTAATTCTTCCGCTTCGCAGAGCCCGACGAACGGCAACTGATTGTGAACGCTCCATGGGCAAGTTGATTTTTTCTTGTCTTCTCAAAATTTCTCTTTCCACTTCGTTCGTACCACCCCAAATACCAAGAGGCTCAAAACGAAGAGCATAATCCAAACAACCTTGTATGACTTTGCACTTCTTGCAAAATTCCGTTGCTCTGAGTTTGGGTCTATATCTCATTGACCGAGAGTCAGGATAAAAAAGCGAAATGTCTGCTCCACGACAAGCCGCTAAGTTCGTGTCAAAATATTGTTCTATCTCTGTTGGGTTTATCAAGTGTCCCCCTCGTGACTAGGTCTTGATTATTTGTCACAACACTACAAGCAAAATGTTTGTACCGTCAAATATTCTTTTCGTACTTCGCAATTTTTTTTGCAGTTTCCAAATCAAGGAAAACATTGACATACATAACCTTCAGAACATTGTTTTCCACAACCTCTGCGACGACCTCAACGCTGTCCTGTGGACAACCTATCGCGCTAGCAAGACCTGCACGCAATTGCGCAATATCAACTTCTTCATTAATGGTGCTGTCGTAAAAATCCCAAACTTCTTCCAAGGTGGGAGGCTGTACCAATGTTAGGGCGCGTAACTCTTTTCCTTTTTCTTCACCCAAGACACACCAAGTGCAAGCAATCTTCGGTGCTGTAGATGCCCGTTTGCGAACTTCAATATGACCACATTCAAGTTTGTGATAATACGAGACATCACCCCAGCCTCCTTGTTTGTCAATTGAGACGATATTCTTTTGAGGTGCAGATTTTTTGTTAACCACCAAAATAGATTAGTGTAGTAATCTTTGAAATGTGGCAACCATAATGGGTCTAGACCTTTCTTTAACTAGCACGGGCGTAAGTGTGGGTGGAGTCACGAGAAGTATTAAATCAAAAAAACGCGGTGCGTCTAGATTAATTGAAATAAAAAACATAATTAGTGAAATCGCAAAAAACGAAAGAATAGAAATAGTCGCAATTGAAGGCTATTCATATGCTTCCCAATATTCTCAAGCCCACTCAATAGGTGAACTAGGCGGAGTAATCAAAGTAGCAATGCGCGAACTAGGGATACCTGTCGTGATAATCCCGCCGACCTGTAGGGCGAAGTTTGCCACAGGAAAAGGCAACTCGGGAAAAATAGACGTAATGTCAGCAATCACAGCGAAAACTGGGATAATCTTCTCGGGTGCTGATGGAAACGACAAATGCGATGCTTGGATTCTTGAACAGATGACCGCAACATATTTAGGTCAGTCAGCCTACGAATGGAATAAAGAGCAAATTTTGGCTTTACAAAAATGTGACTTCACGGAACTGAACGAGGGAAAAAATGGCTAGATCGCAACCTATATCGCAGGTAGAAATTGAATCAGAAATCATGCGTCTCTTGGGGATACTTGAAGAAGAGACAGAAGCCTTTGAAACCCTTGCTGTTGACGCCGCCAAAAAAGATGCCCTTATGAAAGGTAATTGGGCTAAAGAATACCTAGCCGCCAAAGGAAGCATTAAAGAACGAGAAGCATGGGCGGACTACAAACTTTCCGACGAGGCTTATTCGTATAAGATAAGTGAAGCGTTAGTTAAATCTAAACGGGAAAAATTACTGACCGTGCGAACATCACTAGACGCACTTCGCACACTGAATGCCAATGTGCGTGTACAAACAGGAGCATAAATGAGCGAATATCCATTAAGAGTATTGTCCCTCGGAGCAGGAGTGCAATCCACAACACTTTTGTTGATGATGTTGCATGACGAAATACCACGAGCCGACCATGTAATTTTTGCTGACACAGGATGGGAACCGAAAAAAGTTTACGAACATCTTGAAAACCTTAAAGTCTTGATGGAAGAAGCAAAAATGCCTTTCCATATGGTGACTAAAGGAAATATTCGCCAAGACTTCCTCACTGAAAGCAAACGATATGCATCAATGCCTCTCCATATGACAGGAGAAGATGGCAAAAAGGGAATGGTGCGCAGGCAATGTACCGCAGAGTACAAACTCGGACCGCTTATGAAAAAGCAACGAGAACTGGCTGGATTGAAATCGGGACAAAGATGCAAAGAGCACCGTATTACGACAGTAATCGGAATATCCCTTGATGAGTCACAACGTATGCGCGACCCAATGTTCTCGTGGATTGTCAACGATTATCCGCTGATTGACAAACGAATCACTAGGCAAGACTGTTTGGATTGGTGCGCTGATAAAGGTTACGCATTACCTCCACGCTCTGCCTGTATCGGGTGTCCTTTCAAAAATGCTGACGAATGGCGTGCTCTTAAAGAAGTTCCAGACGAGTGGGCTGACGCTGTTGAATTTGATGAAGCATTGCGCTCGCTCCCACATTTGGTTGCAAGATATAGGGGTACTCCTTACCTTCATTCTTCACGAGTTGAATTGCGAAACGCAGACACAAGAACAAACGAAGAGCGCGGGATTATGACCCTGTTCAATCAAGAATGTGAAGGAATGTGTGGAGTATAAACTTTCCGACGAGGCATATTCGTATAAGATAAGCGAAGCATTGGTCAAATCAAAACGAGAAAAACTTTTGACCGTGCGAACATCTCTTGACGCACTACGCACACTGAATGCTAATGTGTGTGTGTAAACGGGAGTATAAATGACCCAATATTCAACCAACACAAAACATACACACCCTCAAAAAGGAACAACAATGAGCAAAAAAGCAACACTAATTATTCTTTATCTAGCAACAATCCCTGTTGCCAACTGGATGATTTCAAACATGGGAACACAATTTTTTCCAGATGGTCCACACACAATCCCTGTTGGGTTTGGTTACAACGCCCCGTCGGGTGTTCTCATGATTGGCTTAGCGCTATTCCTACGTGACCTCGTACAAAGAACATATGGACGCAAGGTCACACTCATCGCCATTGCTATTGGTGTCCTCCTGTCGTACGCGGTCAATCCAGCAGTAGCCACTGCAAGCGCAATCGCATTTGCCTGTGGAGAACTAGCAGACTTCGCCGTCTATACAAAACTCCGCAAGAAAACATTGATTGGCGCTGTAGTATCATCTGGAATAGTTGGCGGATTCATTGACTCATTCATTTTTTTACAGATTGCTTTCGGTTCAACCATGTACTGGCAAGGACAGGTTATTGGTAAAACCCAAATGGCTTTGCTTGGTGGTTTACTAATATGGATTGCAAATGATTTATCTAAGCGGATGCCTGCCCTCAAAGCCCGAACTTCAACAAACACTTTATGACAATAACATTGGGTTGATGTTGACACCGTTCAGTCAACGCAATACCAACAGTTCCCCACATTCGTGGCACTGGGCTGCTGACAATGGGTGTTTCGCAAGTCGTTGGGATGAAAAAATATGGATGAACTGGTTGAAAGGATTTGAAGACCCAACAAAATCCTTGTTTGCTACAGTTCCCGATGTGGTGGCAGACCATATAAAAACCGTTGAAAGGTGGCATCAGTACTGGCAACAGGTCGCATCACTTGGATACAAGCCAGCGTTTGTCTTGCAAGATGGAGCGGATATGTCAACAATTCCATGGAACACAATGGGTTGCCTCTTTATCGGGGGGACTACACAATTCAAACTCTCTGATGAAGCACGATTATTCTGCTCAGAGGCAAAAGATCGTTCCATATGGGTACACATGGGCAGGGTAAACTCTTTTAAAAGAATGTTGCTAGCAAAAGAATGGGGAGTTGATTCAACAGACGGAACATATCTAGCGTTTGGTCCTGATGTGAACACCCCGAAACTTGTATCAATGGTTCAAAAAACAAAAAATGCGACGGTGGATGTACTTCTTCCGTTCTCAACAGTCTTGAAAGATACATAAATGTCAGGTATACATAAGAGTATTGAGCATCTAGCAACACCGCTAGAGAACCTTGTACACCTTGAAAACAACCCGCGCAAAGGCAATATTGATGCAATCGTTGCTTCGTACCGCGAATTCGGTCAAGTAAAACCGATTGTCATTAAAGATAACGGTGACGGAACATCAACAATCATCGCAGGAAACCACCAATACGAAGCCGCAAAAAAACTTGGGTGGACAACAATCGCCTGCGTAAAATTTGAAGGCGACCTATCAAGTGCCATTGCATACGCATTAGCCGAC